>ENA-UOOR01000162-UOOR01000162.1-fermentation-metagenome-genome-assembly--contig:-NODE-162-length-98132-cov-10.745863_pt1 | contig 98132 bp, 82 predicted proteins | sample MGYA00245780_ERZ724029 | MGnify/ENA primary metagenome ERZ724029 (study PRJEB28704, sample SAMN03018315) | fermentation metagenome | biome: anthropogenic terrestrial biome; feature: soil; material...
GCATTGCCGACGAGATGGGAATGATGCTGATGGTGGAAACTTTCGACGAGTGGGCCATCCCCAAGGTGAAGAATGGTTATAACCGATATTTCAAGGAGTGGGCGGAGAAGGATGTCACAAACCTGTTGCATCATTACCGCAACAATCCCAGTGTGGTGATGTGGTGTATTGGGAACGAGGTGGAAGAACAGAGCAACCCGCAAGGGGCGAAGGTAGCCCGTTATCTGCAGGATATCTGTCATCGCGAAGATCCCACCCGTCCCGTGACAAACGGCATGGACCGTGTGGATCAGGTCCTCTCCAATTATATGGCTGCCATCATGGATGTGCCCGGATTCAACTACCGTTCTTTCCGCTATCAGGAAGCTTATGAAAAGCTGCCCCAGCAGATTATTCTGGGTAGTGAAACCACATCTGCTTTAAGTTCCCGCGGGGTATATAAATTCCCGGTGCAGAGAAAAGCGATGGCACTGTACGAGGATCACCAGGCTTCCTCCTATGACCTGGAACATGCCAGCTGGTCGAATTTGCCGGAAGATGATTTTATCCAGCATGATGATCTGCCCTACACCATGGGTGAATTTATATGGACCGGCTTCGACTATCTGGGCGAGCCCACACCCTACTACAGCAACTGGCCCAGTCACAGTTCCCTCTTTGGAGCGGTAGATCTGGCAGGCATACCCAAGGATCGTTTTTACCTCTATCGTAGCCACTGGAACAAAGAGGTCGAAACACTTCATATCCTGCCTCACTGGAACTGGAAAGGACGTGAGGGTGAGGTGACGCCCGTTTTCGTCTACACCAGTTACCCTTCTGCCGAACTGTTTATCAATGGCAAAAGCCAGGGTAGGCAGACGAAAAACCTGTCTGTACCGCTCGACGGTAGTTATACCAAAGAGGCGCAGCAGTCGCTACAACGGCAAAAGCGTTACCGCTTGATGTGGATGGACACGAAGTATGAACCGGGCACCGTGAAGGTGGTCGCCTACGATGAGAAGGGCAATGTGGCCGCAGAGAAGGAGATCCGCACTGCTGGCAAGCCCCACCACCTGGTGCTGGAAGCCGACAGAGAGGTAATCAGTGCCGATGGGAAGGACCTTTCTTTCATTACCGTATCGGTGGTTGATAAAAACGGCAACCCCTGTCCCACTGTGAACGACCTGGTTACTTTTCAGGTAAAAGGGGCTGGAACTTATCGTGCCGGTGCCAATGGCGATCCCGCAAGCCTCGATCTGTTTCACCTGCCACAGATGCATCTTTTCAATGGCAAACTGGTGGCTATTGTGGAGTCTACAGAGGCTCCGGGGTCCATCATTCTCGAAGCCAGTGCCAAAGGTTTAAGAAAGGCGACTGTTGCCATCCAGACCCGGTAAACGCATTGTCTGTAAAATAACAGGAACGCTCCATCGAAAGGTGGGGCGTTTTGTGTAACTTTGCACTCCAAACAGATAGATTAATGGCAAGAAAAAGAAAAGAACTTCCATTGCTGGAGTCGGTGCTTATTACCGATGTGGCAGCTGAGGGAAAAGCAATTGCAAAGGTGGACGGCTTGGCGGTATTTGTGCCCTATGCTGTGCCGGGCGATGTGGTGGACCTGCAGCTGACGCGCAAAAAGAATAGCTACGCCGAAGGCAGGGTGGTGCGCTTTGAGAAATATTCCGAAAACAGAACAACGCCCTTTTGCAGTCATTTCGGTGTATGTGGAGGGTGCAAATGGCAGCAGTTGCCTTATAGTGAGCAACTGAAATACAAACAGAAACAAGTGCAGGATAACCTGGTGCGCATCGGTAAGATCGAATTGCCAGAAATAACGCCTATTCTGGGGGCACCAAAGGATACTTTCTACCGGAATAAATTGGAGTTTACCTTTTCCAATAAACGCTGGCTGACGGAGGAAGAGATCAGCTCCGACAGGGAGTTCAACCAGATGAACGCCCTTGGGTTCCATATCCCGGGTATGTTTGACAAGGTGCTCGATATCGACAAGTGCTGGCTGATGGATGATCTGTCCAACCAGATCAGGAACAGTATTCGTACCTTCTCCCTGGAGCAGGGATACTCTTTTTTCGATCTGCGCAACCAGGAGGGGCTGATGCGTACCCTGATGATTCGCAACAGTTCCATTGGCGAATGGATGGTGATTGTGGTTTTTTATGAAGACGATCAGGAGAAGAGGGAGAAATTAATGGAACATCTTGCTCTTCAGTTTCCGCAAATTACCGCTCTGCTCTACATCATCAACCAGAAAGCAAACGATACCATTACCGACCAGGAAGTGCTGGTTTGGAAGGGGCGCGACCATATTGTTGAAGAGATGGAAGGCCTGCGATTCCGCATTGGCCCCAAGTCGTTCTATCAGACCAACAGCGAACAGGCATATCACCTCTATGAGGTGGCACGTAGTTTCGCGCAGCTCACAGGCGATGAGCTGGTGTACGACCTTTATACCGGTACGGGTACCATCGCCAACTTCGTGGCACGCAATGCCAGGGAAGTTATTGGGATAGAGTACGTGGAGGAAGCGATTGCAGACGCGAAAGTGAATTCAGCAATTAACCAAATCGAAAATACACGCTTTTATGCCGGTGATATGAAGGATGTGCTTACTGAGGAGTTTATCGCAGCGCATGGTCATCCCGATGTAATCATTACCGATCCGCCCCGCGCCGGGATGCACGAAGATGTGGTCAACGCCATTTTGCTTGCTGAGCCGCAAAGAATTGTCTACGTGAGTTGCAATCCAGCTACACAGGCACGCGACCTGAGTCTGATGGACGCCAAATACAGGGTGACCCGTGTACAACCGGTAGATATGTTCCCTCATACCCATCATGTAGAGAATGTGGTGTTGCTGGAGAAAAGAAGCAAGGATTAAAGAATTTGTCCATAAAAAAAACGGGGCCTTGAGCCCCGTTTTTTATTATTTCATCGCTTCAATTCTATTATTTCACCGCTTCAACACGATACCCCAGTTTTCTCAGCCCTTCAATCAGGCCATCTTTTCCCGGGAGGTGGAGACATCCCACGGCAATAAATGACGGTTTATCAGCCATGATTGCGGGTAGTTTCTCCAGCCATTTCCTGTTGCGATCTCTGTTCAGCAAATTCTTCTCCTCTTCGGTGCTCGGACAAGGATCGTCGGGCATCTCTTCTTCATACAACTCCAGCAGTGCATGAATGTCCTGTGCATGATAGGCCAGCTGTAGTTTATCCATCTGCTCCTTAAGCAGCTCAGGATGCTTTACCATGCAGATTAACAGTTCAGCCTGCCGGTCCAATGTTTGGGAGTTCAGCAACACATGTATCTGGTCTTCGGTCGACTCTAGTCCTATCACGGGGCGGTTGCGCTTTAGCGCTTCCTCCTGAAAGTACTGATCGAGGCTCTTTCCCGAAGAAAGAGAAGGGTAGTACTGCTGGTAGAGGGTGACGGAGATCAGGTTTGAGAGGAGCGCTGGTTTGAGGGTGCCCAGTTGACCCAAACCTACACCCATCAGCCGGGTGAGGATGCTGTCGAGTAGTGTCACATCTGTAGCTGACAGAAAAGAATCGAATGTGATCCCGGCCGGCATGGTGGATTCACCCATGATTTTCATCTGCATCTGTGACATGTTGCCCATATCCAGCTCACCCACTGCCTGTTCCGTATTTTCAAAAGCATCATGAATGCCTGAAACGGAATCGAGAAAGGTGATGGGTATGAGGTGATGGGTACCGAAGAGATACGAGGGTTTCGCCAGTCCGTTACCCGAAACTTTCCATAGCAAGGAGCCAGTATCTCCCTTGGGCGCACCCATGCAGGAAAACAACAGCACAAGTGCTGCCAGGGAGAAGTAAATCTTTTTCAATTGCAAGAAATATTTCAATTAGGCTGTCGTTGCTGTATTAAGGGGCGTATAGCTCCTTTTTGCCAGTTCCTTGTCCATGGTGTAAATGCCAAAACCATTGCTGCCAATCAACTTGAGACTGTCAATCATCCCCTGGGCTGTTTCTTCTTCCTCCACCTGTTCGTTTACAAACCACTGCAGCATGTTTTCGGTGGCATAGTCGTTTTCTGAACGTGCGATGGATACCAGGTTGTTGATGAGTGATGTAACCACTCTCTCATGATCGAGTGTGTCCTGAAACGCCTTTAACAAGGACTCCCAAGAGGTGTCTACCTTTTCTATGGGAGTGAGTTCCACTTTATTTCCTTTTGCGATCAGGTAGTTCATGAACTTCATAGCATGGTCTTGTTCTTCCTGAAATTGTACCCTAAACCAGTTTGCAAAGCCGGGCAGTCCTTCATGTGCAAAATGTGCCGACATCGACAGGTACAAATAAGCCGACCAAAATTCGGCGTTGATCTGCTTGTTAATCGCAGTTTCCATTTCGTTACTTAACATAGTTGTATCAGTTTTTGTGTTTAAAGTATGTCCAATATTTTTTAACGTTTTTAATTCAAAAATGTTTTGCAAAAATAGCAAAACTTTCTCTCAACCTTCAAAAAAAAAGAGTTGTCTCCGACTATTTAAATTAATTGTTATCTTTGCACCATGTTTTTCTGGAAAATCGATCCTTCTATACTGATTAAGGAAGAAGTTTATTTTTTTAATTTTCTTTAGATGAATATTTTAAAAGAAAAAATGATGAAATATGATGCTCCGCAGCGTGCGAAGGCTGCCGGCATCTACCCCTACTTCCGGGCTATTGAGAGCGATCAGGATACAGAAGTGCTCATCAATGGCAAGAAAGTTCTCATGTTTGGCTCAAATGCCTACCTGGGGCTGACAAACCATCCTAAGGTTAAAGAAGCTGCCATTGCCGCCACCAGCAAGTATGGTACCGGAATGGCAGGATCCCGTTTTTTAAACGGCACACTCGATATACACCTCGAGCTGGAACGAAAGCTGGCCAACTTTATGAATAAGGATGAAGCCATTGTTTTTTCAACCGGTTTCAGTGTCAATGAAGGGGTGCTTGGATGCCTCACCGGAAGGGATGAATATATCATCTGGGATGAGCGGGATCATGCTTCCATTATTGAGGGAATTCGCACTTCTTTCTCTACCAAGTACAAGTTCCGGCACAACGACATGGATTCTCTGGAGAAACAGCTCAAACGCTGCGATCCGCGCAAGGTGAAGCTGATCATCGTCGATGGTGTCTTTAGCATGGAGGGTGATCTGGCGAACCTGCCGGAGATCGTGAAGCTGGCACGCAAGTACAACGCCAATATCATGGTCGACGAAGCTCACAGCCTGGGTGTCCTCGGCAAGAAATACAATGGTCGTGGAGTATGTGATCATTTTGGCTTACTCGACGAGGTGGATCTGGTGATGGGAACGTTCAGCAAATCGCTTGCTTCCATCGGTGGATTCGTTGCCGGCGACTATCAGGTGATCAACTACCTACGACACAATGCACGAACCAATATTTTCAGTGCCAGCATCACGCCGGCTGCTACAGCAGCTGCTTCAGCAGCACTTGATATCCTTAAATCGGAACCGGAAAGGGTGAAACATCTCTGGGAGCTGACCGACTACGCCATCAATCAGTTCCGGGAGAGAGGCTTTGAACTGGGGCCCACCTCTACACCCATCCTGCCACTTTATGTGAGGGACAACGACAAAACCTTCCTGATAACCAAAATGCTCTTCGAAGAGGGCATCTTTGTCAATCCGGTTGTACCCCCTGCAGTAGCACCCAATGATACGTTGATACGCTACTCGCTGATGGCTACGCATACATTCGAGCAGGTTGACCGATCCATTGAATGCATTACCGCTGTATTCAAGAAGATGGGTATACTCTAATATCCCGTTTTTTTTGTAGATTCATCCAAATAAATTGTTCCCTGCCCATGAGCGGGGAATACTTTTTTTTGTAGATTTGCGAAAAGATGCCTTGCCATGGAGAAGAAAGCGGATAAGTTACTGAAGTGGTTTGACCTCCGCAGTGAGATGGAGAGTTATGATGCTATTCACGAGAACATTGAGAGCGGGATTGTCTTCCGCGGTACCAACCTCTGGGTGCTGATGTTTGCCATCGTGGTTGCTTCTGTGGGCCTCAACATGAACTCAACAGCGGTCATCATTGGTGCCATGCTTATTTCACCGCTGATGGGTCCCATTAACGGAATGGGATATAGCTTGGCTACCTACGACTTTCAACTGTTTCGACGTTCCCTGAAGAATTTCACTTTTGCAGTGGGGGTGAGCCTTCTCACTTCCTCACTTTACTTTCTGCTCTCCCCGCTCAACGAAGCACACTCAGAGCTGCTTGCTCGCACAAGTCCCACCATCTATGATGTGATCATCGCTCTCTTTGGCGGTCTGGCCGGTATTGTGGCTATGAGCAGCCGCCTCAAGGGCAATGTGATCCCCGGTGTGGCAATCGCCACGGCTCTGATGCCCCCTATCTGCACGGCTGGTTACGGACTGGCAACGCTGCAATTCAACTTCTTCTTTGGTGCGCTGTTTCTCTTCACCATCAATACCGTTTTCATCGCTTTTGCTGCCCTCATCGTCTGTCAACTGCTGAAGTTTCCTATCCGCTCTATTGTCGATCCGGCAAGAAAGAAACATGTGAACCGTGTGATCTCCGCCGTTATACTTCTTACCCTGATTCCCAGTATTATTTTCGGTGTGAACCTGGTGAGAAACGAAGAGTTTGCACAACACGCCGAGAACTTTATCGCAGAGGTGACCCTCGTGGGAGGTAACTACCTTCAGAGCAGGCAAGTGTACCCGAATGCCCGCACGGTTGAGCTGCTTTACTCCGGTTACGGTTTGAACGACTCCATCAGGAGGGAGATTATTGAGAAGGCGCTTGTACACCGTCTCGATACCGCGAGGGTGGAGATCCGGCAGGGGTATGATGCCACCAAGGTGCAGGAAAACGTGCGGAAATACCAGTCAGAATCGGAACGTTTGTCCGCTCAGTTGGCGGCCACCACTTTTAACCTGCGGAAGATGGAGGGCAGGGTAGACAGCATCCGCAACATCCCCCTCTTTGGTGAAAGGATCCTGTCGGAGATCAAGCCGCTCTACCCTCAGATCGTCGGCTGCTCCTACGCCGAGACCTATCTCTTTTCCGCCGTGAACGACTCCACACTGCGCTCCGGGAAAGTGCCGGTAGTGGTTTTCACTGTCCAGCGCAACGGGCTGCGTCTCATTGACAGGAACAAGATTGAGGAGTGGCTGAAGAGCAGGCTCAAGAATCCGCGTGTGAAGATGGTGATTGAGGAATCATAATGCGGGAGAGTGTCGGGTAAAAATAATAATTCCGTCTGGAAAGACAACTTTGCAGGAGAACTTTTTTTTTTGAAAAACTATTTTCTTGTTGAGGCTGTTATAATTAAGTATAACATTTAATTCATAAATTGCAGCGACATGAAAATAGAAACCTCCTACCTGGGCATCCCGCTCAGCAGCCCCGTCATCCTGGGTGCTTCAGATCTAACCACCGACTCCGATATGCTAAAAAAGGCAGAAGAACAGGGAGCAGGTGCTGTGGTTTATAAAACTCTCTTTGAGGAGCAGGTACAAATGGAGAACTTCCTCCACGACGAAAAAATGAGTCAGTATAACGATATACATGCGGAGATGATTACCCTTCATCCCGATGTGGATCATTCCGATATCGAATATTATCTGGTACAGCTTCGTAAAGTGAAAGAGAGCCTTTCCATTCCCGTAATTGCCAGTCTAAACTGCGTGAACGAGTCGAATTGGGTCAGGTATGCGAAAATGATTGAAGAAACTGGCGTGGATGCCATCGAACTGAATCTTTATCAGATACCCGTACGCTTCGACCTTGATGCTTCATTCATTGAGCAACGTCAGTTGGAGATTGTTGCAGCCATCAGGAACCGAGTTTCTATTCCTATGAGCGTAAAGCTAAGTTCCGGCTATACAAACATCCTTCATTTTGCCAAGCGGCTCGATGAGACAGGTGTTGAAGGCCTGGTGCTGTTCAATGCTTTCTTTCAGCCCGACATTGATATCTGGCACGAGAAACACAAGAGGGCCTTCAATCTCTCCCACAAAGGTGACTATAAGGAGTCGCTCCGTTATGCAGGAATGCTCTATGGACGGATTAAAGCCGATATTTGCAGTAGTCGCGGTATTTACCATGGTGATGATGTGATTAAACTGCTTCTTACAGGCTCTTCCTGTGTACAAGTTGTCAGTACCGTTTACCGACATGGTATGGAACGCATCAGGGAGATTAACCGGGAAATTGCCGACTGGATGCAGCGCAAAGAATATGAGCAAATCGATCAGTTCAGGGGCAAACTTTCCGACATTTCACTCAACAAAAACGATACCCTGATTATTTACAAAAGAGCACAGTATATTGATACGCTGCTGCACTCAGACAGGTTGATAGAAGACCTGGAGTGGTGATTCGTAACAGAAGGATGACAATTATGCAACAAAAAAAAATCTATTACATCGTGATGAGCGCACTTTTCGCTTTTATGCTACCTTCTTGTGCCTCCATTCCAAAGGGTGTGACCGCGGTTACTCCTTTTCACAAGGAAAAGTATCTCGGTAAATGGTACGAGATAGCACGGCTCGACTTTAAATATGAGCGTGGACTGAACAACACCACCGCACAGTACAGCCTGAACGACGATGGCACCATCCGAGTGGTGAACCGTGGTTATGCCTATGCCAAAGATGAATGGAACGAGGCGGTGGGTAAAGCCAAATTTGTGGGTGACGACAATGTGGCGAAGCTGAAGGTTTCCTTCTTCGGCCCCTTTTACTCTGGCTACAACGTGATCGCCCTCGATGAGGAGTACCGTTACGCACTGGTGGCGGGTAAGAACCTGAAGTATCTCTGGATTCTATCCCGTGACACCACCATCCCCGATGACGTGAAGGAGAACTACCTGCGCATCGCTGAGGAGATCGGTTACAATACCTCGGAGTTGATCTGGGTGGAACATGACCGTTAGAGGAATATCCCTTTTTGCATGTCTCCTGACAAAACCCATCACCCGACATGCCATTCTGCTGCATGTAAATTTACCCATCACTGACCCGGATATATTTGGAGAATATTTGGACTTTATTAGGACGATATTAGGAGAAGATACGGCGAATCTCAAGAGATAACCCGAGAAGAATGTGTCTGTCTCGTCCAGAAATAGGGTTATAGTAATTGTAAATTACAAGCAGGTGAATGAGAACAAAATTCAACAAGTCTCATTCTCGCTGACACGCAATAAATATTTCTTAAAGTCTAATTAAATCTCCTGCGATATAAATATTAGACCTATATTTGTATCGCAAACGATAAAATCACAAGCGAAATAAAAGAACAATGAAAGAAGGAAAATTTTACGGATTCAGTGCAAAGAGCCTGAAGGGGCAGGAGGTCTCAATGGATACCTACAAGGGTAAAACCGTGCTGGTGGTAAGCACAGCGAGTAAGTGCGGGCTTACGCCACAGTACGAAGGGCTGGAAGCACTCTACAGAAAGTACAAGGACAAAGGGCTGGTGATCCTTGGTTTTCCCTGTAACCAGTTTGGCAACCAGGAGCCAGGCGATGAGCAGTCGATCTCGGAAGGATGTCTGATCAACTACGGAGTCAGTTTTCCGATGTTTTCCAAGGTGGATGTGAATGGCGAGGGTGCCCATCCGCTCTTCAAGTTCCTGAAAAAAGAGCTGGGCGGTTTTTTGGGTGGTAAGATCAAGTGGAATTTCACCAAATTTCTGGTCGATAGCAACGGCAAGCCGGTGAAGCGCTTTTCTCCTATTACCAAGCCGGAGGAAATTGACAATTACCTGGTAAAAAAGATGAATTTTTAATCTCTCTTCCCAAAGTGGACAGGAAAAAAGAAAAATAGCTATGCAATATGAACAGCTGAAACTGGAGAACCAGATCTGTTTCCCGGTCTATGCAGCATCAAGGCTGATCACCCGAGCGTATCAACCGCACCTGGAGAAGCTGGGGATTACATATCCCCAGTACCTGGTGCTGATGGTGCTCTGGGAGGAAGATCGTATCACGGTGAACGATATCGCCACAAAGCTGATACTGAACACCAACACGCTGACACCGTTGCTTAAGCGGATGGAGGTGATGGGGATCATCAACCGCCAACGCTCGCTAGACGATGAACGCAAGGTGTTGATTAACCTTACCGATAAAGGTTGCAGGATGCGGGAGCAGGCTGCAGCCATCCCCCTGCAGCTGGTGGAAGAACTACAGCAGTCCGGCATCACGGAGGAGGAGCTCTTCGGACTCAAGCGCAGCCTGGAGAAGCTGATCAATCAGCTCCGCGGCCGGGAAGAAACGACTCTTGGATGTTTCTGAGTGAGGAGCGGTAATCTCGGCAGCCAAAAAAAATTTGAACAATTTCGCTGTTGAATTGTCTTATTATTAAGGATAAACGCAAATTCTGCGGAAATTACACCTGGTTTACGCGGGTATTTTTGTTTTTTATGTTACATACAATCATCTTTGATGAACACAACAAACCTGATGAACAGGAAAAACAGCAGCTGGTTGACTTTCTGCATGACCAGCTGGAGCAGTATGGAGATCCCAAGCAACAAATAAGGAGAGCAATCGATTACGCCCTGAGGGAGTTTGATTCCTACGGTGGCTTTGTCATGATACTGAAGCAGGAACAGAAAACCCGGGCTGCGGTGGTAATCAACCGCACCGGCATGGATGGCTATATCCCGGAGAACATACTGGTGTACATTGCGGTGGATCGTAACAGTCGTGGTGAAGGACTTGGCAGGGAGCTGATGACACAGGCCATCGCACATGCCACAGGGGATATCGCGCTCCATGTTGAGGCGAACAATCCGGCAAAGATACTTTACGAGAAACTTGGATTTACCAATCCTTATCTGGAGATGCGGTTAAAGAAATAATTATGGCAGAATTGATTATATACACGGAGAAGATAAAAAGCAACATCCGGTATTTAAGCGATTATTTTAAACGGTGCAATATCCTCTGGAGCCTGATTACCAAGGTGTTTTCGGGCGACAAGAAGTTTATGGAAATGATATTGTGCGACGATGTTATAGATCATATCAACTCGGTAGGTGATTCACATTTATATAGTCTGAAGAACCTGAAAGCGTTGAAACCAGATTTGCGCACAATCTATATCAGGCCTCCGGTAGAGATATTTGCAGAGGATGTAATTCGATATGCCGATATCTCTCTCAATACATCATACAGAACCATCAAGGCGTTGAATGCCGCTGCAAAAAAAGTAGGTAAGATACATCAGGTGATCATCATGATTGAGCTGGGTGAAATGCGTGAGGGGGTGAACCGGCAGGATGTGCTGGCTTTTTACCAAAAGGTAATGGATCTCTCCCATATCGATGTGATTGGCATCGGATCCAACCTGGGATGCATGTACGGAATAGAACCTACGTACGAGAAGCTGTTGGAGCTGTCAAAATTCAAAGAACTGATCCATGAGAAATTCAATAAGACATTAAAATTAGTCTCTGGAGGATCATCCATTACACTTCCTTTGATAGAGCAGGGGAAATTACCCGAAGATATCAATCATTTTAGAATTGGGGAGGCTGCATTCTTTGGGGTAAGTCCTTTGTACAACGAGCGATTTAAGGAGCTGCATACCGATACTTTCGAATTTGAAGCCAATATCATTGAGTTGAAAGAGAAGAAAATCATACCCGAAGGAGTGCTCACCGATGCCAATATCGGACATACTGCCGATTTTGACATATCCAATATGGATGAGACGACGGTAAAAGGAATTCTCGACTTTGGCATGCTCGATGTGGACTATGAGAATATTGTTGCTTTAGATAAAGATATCAGTTTTGTGGGGATCACTTCCGATATGATGGTGGTGGATTTAGGTTCCAACAAAAACAATGAAGGGATGAACAAATACAAGATAGGAGACCGAATCCGCTTTAAACCCAATTATATGGCCGTGGCTCGTCTGTTTAATTCCAAATTCATAGACAAACGTTTTGTCTGAATTTGAATAAGTGACAAGGAAAACACACATTTGCACAAATCACCCTGGTTTTAGTCTGGGTGATTATTGTGGGTTATTGGGAAAAACAAGACAAGTTTATTGCTAGCAGGGAGAAGTATAATTACAGGGTCTTGTTCTGACTCCGTGATTTTCACCCGTTATTCTCTTTGCCGATTCTTCCCAGGTGGGTGTTGCCGAAGCTGTCATCATATTTCAACCCGTAACCCAGTACCCTGTCGAGCGAGCTGTGTGCGAAGAGGATGATGGCTGCCAGCTGCCAGTAGACACCACCCAGGGTAAGCCCGTAGAGGGCGACGACCGTTGCCACGAAACGGTGATGAACCAGGTTGTAGGTGATTGCTCCCAGTCTGGGATTGACGGCATAGCCGATCATTCCGATATCGGGGGCGAACAGCAACAGCGGGAACCACCACCAGGCCAGCTCCAGCCGGGTGAAGAAGAAGAGACTCAAAAGAAATATACCCAGTTCTTCAGTTTTTAACGATGTTTTCATATGGATGCGAATTGATTGATTTTTTCTTTCCCGGCCACGTGTCGCTTCAACCCTATGATCACGATGGCGTTGATCAGTAGCAACGCGGCAATTAGCGCGAACACCATCGATCCCATGCTCCCGTAGAGCGATCTTCCTATGAACATCAGGCTGCTGGCTACAGCTAGCACACCGTAGTATATTCCCTGGAAGAGGCCTTTGTACTTCACGGGGGAGCTTCTGTAAACGGTATAGAGGAAAATAGGTGCAAGCAGTGACTCTGCAACGAGCAGTAAGGAGTAGGCTGGATAAATGATGAATTTTTCTCCGATGAACTCCTTCAACGGCGTGAAGCCGGCAAAGGCCAGATAACCGACGATGGCGAATGCCAAACCGAGAAGCATTAGCTGAAAGATCCTGCTCCAGTGCATCGATTTAGTGCGCATGACCCATCCAAAAAACAGGAACATGAGGAGCGGTAGGAGATGCCTTTCCATCGGAGTTAGCATGGAGGACAACTCCGAGCTCCACCCCGTAAAATCTTTTAGAGCCAATACCAGTGTGCTATACCTGATTTCCAATGAAAAATTTATCATCAGTGCCGTGATCAGAACAGACAAAAGAATGACCCTGTGTTGTTTTTTCATGGAAACGGAGGGCTGGTTGGCTTGTTGTGCTGCTTCCGGTTCGGGTAGGCGGTACGTGCGGGTGAACTGCATGAAAAGAAGCAATGCTGCCAGACCGCAGGCAGCGGCCAGCAGGAATATGGAAGTGGAGCCCCATCGTGCTTTCAGAAAACTTGTGCTCAAGAGTGCCAGTAACCCTCCCAGTTCGACCACGAAAGTATAGAGGATAAATCCGGAGAGTCCGCGTATCTCGTTGTCTTTCTCCTTGTAGAGGTTACCCAGCAGCACCACCAAATTGGGTAGTGTAAGTCCGACGCCCGCACCCATCAGCACGAATGCGGTGATCACTAGGAATCTTACTTCCGACAGGAAGGGAACCACCAGGTACATGGCAGTCAGGAGTACAAATCCGGTAATCACAACTTTGTTTCGGTTGCGCTTATCACCCAGTAGTCCTGCAAAAAAAGTGGTGACTATCAACGTACCCATGAAAAAGCTGTAATAGAGACCGATATTTTTCACCCCGGGTTGCACTTGGTACATTAGAAAGCTCTGCAGGATTGATAACACCAGGTAGAAGGCCATTCTTTCAAATAACCTTGCCAAGAGCAATAAACCAATGCTCCTTTGCGCTGTTTTGTTCAGTCTGTTTTTCATTGCTTTTTATTTTTCTACCGATGCACGGAGATCCTTGTTGAAATACTGCTGCGCTGTTCCCGGCAGTGAGGCTACCTGCAGCTTGAATTCAGCTTTAGAGAATCATCAGCGACTCCATGAAGTTGCGCAGGTCGAAAGTTACCTCCATCAGACTCTTTCCGCCGGTGAGCTCCCTTATTTCCCTGTCTGCCGACATGGGATCGGTCCGTCCACTGCCCATCCGGTCCATTACCGAGTACACTTTTTCCCAATACTCCTTGTGCTTCTGCCAGGCCTCGTGTGAAGCAGTACCGCTCTGTGGTTTCTTGCTCTCCAGCAGAGGGTTCATCTTGGTGCGATAATCCTTGGCCGTGCCACGTGCGATCTCCACGTACTTCTCCACCCGCTGGAACTCAGCCTCTCCTCTCAGGTGGGTGGCTTTGAAGTAGGTCACATCGGCTGTCTGACCTGCCCATGCCTTGTTGGCGTGCAGGATGCCATTCTTCTGCAGCACGCTAAGGTCGCGGTAGGCATCGCCCAGCTTTGCATGGGTGACGTTCTCCCACGAATGGGTGGGACTCTGTCCTGTTTCGGCACGATAGGCTCGCTCCCACGCCTCCTGTGCCTCTGCATGCCATGCCACCACGGAGGTGGGTTCGCCGTTCTTCATCGGTGAGACGGGTCTGCCGTCGGCTCCGATCTTCGCTTTGATGCCGATATCGTAGTCCATGTTGACTGTTTTGGTGCCCAGCAGGTCCTCTGCCTGCACCATTTCTCCCCGGGCTTGCTTTTCACGTGCCCGCTGCAGTTCCGCCGGATCGGGCCGATTGCGAATGGGCTCAAGCTCCTCCCTGCTCCAGCCGGCGGCAGCCATCTCCTCCTGAAACCGATTCTCCACCTTCTGGTGCACACGGTCCATGGAGTTGCTGTAACGTTTGATCATCTCCAGGTTGGAGGGGTCCTTCTGTAGGGTCTTCATGATCATCTTGGCCTGTGGGGAACTGTGTATCTTTGCAGAACGGTTGTCCAGCTCGGCAAGGATCTGCCGGATATCTTGCACGGGAGCACCCGCTTTGCGGGCCTGCTCCAGTTTCTCAAAAGTCGTCCGGTATGAGTTCACCTTGATGCGACCATCCGATATCTGCTCCCTGTATACCGCTATCTCTTCGGCAGTGAGTGGCCTGTTGAAGTCATCGATATCTTTCGCAGCAGTTACTTTTTTACGGGGAGAAACGTCTGCATCGCCCTGAGTCGCTTTGGGTGCGTTGGGACCGTCAAGGGTGGTCAGCTCGCCATTTGGGCGGGCAAATTTAGTAGAGATCTTGCCGGCACCATAAGCAATTGCTTGATCTCTGATGAATCCTATTGACGCCTCCCAGGCTGCACCCTGTAACCCTTCGGTGATGCCACCTCCCTTGTTCACTGCCTCTTCAAAACCCTTGAAGCCGTCCACTGCTATGCCGGTGGCGGTATTGTAAGCTCCAGCCACGTTGAGGAATGCACCACGTGGTCCCCCCTCGATGTAGCCGGTGACACCCTGATAGATGTTGTTCACATACTGCCCGCCGAAGAGGGAGAGACCCGTCATGGAGTAGTCGGCGGCTGTTTTCACCACCTCGGCCGTCTGCAGTCCCACGTTGGCCCATTCGGCCCGGTTCAGCTGCTTTTCGCCGGCGACAGTTTCATCTTCCATCATGGTGCGGTAGTAACCGCGTGCCACATCGCTGGCCTCCTCTACGATCGATTGCACTTTTGCCTCATCCATGTCGCTCACCATCTCACCCCTGTATCGGGTATTGATGATGTTGCGCACTTGTTCTGCCTCCTTCTCCGGCAGTTTGTCGGCCATGTCATATGCCTTGCGGATGCTGCGACTCATGTTCTCCAATCGCCGCTGGTTGTCGGCGATGTGCTGGATGAAGCTGGTGCGGGCATACTCATCCCAGGGAGAGCGGTTGTGTACGATCTCTCCAGTCTCTATGGTGGCGATACGGTCTTTCTCAGCCTGGATGTCGGCTTGTGCTCCCAGAATACGCAGCTTCAGGGCATCACGTCGCTGTGGGTCTTTCTCTCGCGATAGCTCGTCCCGATCCTTGACCATGTTCTTCTCGATCACGGCCAGGTTGTTCTGGTGGAACTGGATGGTTTCAAGGTCGAGTTGTTTTCTTTCTGCAGCTGTTTTGTCCTCCTCCGGATGGAGACCTTGCAGAGCCGGCTCAGTAGAGGCGGATTCAACTTGTGGACGTGCGGGTGTTTCGGGTGTTGGGGCAGCTCCCTCCATCTCTGCATGGAAAGCCAGTAGCATCTCTGCCGGGAGGAAGACCGATTTGGGATCATGGTCATACTCCTCCCATCGCTCTTCCTCACTCCAGGCCACTGCCGTGCTGTAGAACGCTTCAGCAAGCCTGTTCTTTTGCTGTTCCGTGTTGAGCTGCTGCAGCCACATCTTCCAGTTTGTTTCCGATTCTTTCTGTATCAGCTCAGCGTAGCGTTCCTCCGAGATCTCATCGAAGAGGGGTATCTCCGGATAATCGAACTTGCGATAACGGCTGATGATCTTTCCATTGCCGCCCTCACGCTTGACATTGTCGGGATTGACCAGCTCCATGCGGACAAAGGAGGCAGCAGGACCGTCGGAGACATTGGCTTCACCCACGATTTGCCAGTTGCCCCCTTCTTCTGCCTGTACGTTGCAGTCAATACAAAGCTTGAGGGAGTATAGGTGCGAGCCGACCGAATAGACGTAGAAGTATTCTGGGGTATAGACATCGCCCAGTCCTGCATCCTTCAGGGAAGAGTCGTAAGTCATGCCGATCCAGCAACCCTCGGTCGTAAACTTTTGCAACAGCGACTGCAGGTAATCCTTCTCTTTCCTGTAGCGTCCTTGTCGCTCGGCCATCAGCGAAAGACCGTCGGGGGGATTACCCAGTTCGTTCAGTTCCTTGACGATCTGTTCCAGCCGTTTTTGGCGTGATACCAGCAGTGTTCTGTAGCGCGAAGCCAGGTCGCGGTAGGCAAGTACTCCTTGCGGGTCTTCGAACTCTGCCGCGTAGCCGGCATTTGTCACCGCTTCCTCCAGCAGCTGAGCAGTCTGGGTGATCGCGCTGCGGTAGACGAGGAATTCACCCAGGAGGGGGTTGAACTTGTTCAGGTAATCGACCGCCTCGCTGAAGGGTGTCTGCCGCAGCGGTGCCCAGTATTTGAGGAAGTCCTCCTCCTCTTCGCTAGTCATGGGGCCGTAGACCAGCCGCATGCCCTCCATTGCTGCAGCCACCGCGCCATCCCATTGTGCCTGGGTAATCTCACGGATATCGAGGAATGGAATTGGTTTAGCCGGAGGGATGGTTTCACCCTCTACCTCCAGTTCAGCCATGGCTCCAGCTGGTGTCGTAGCCCTTTTCCTGTCGCGCGACTCGACACGGAGTGGTTTCTCCTTACCGGCAATCGACAGGCCGGCGAGAAACTCAATGGCCTCCTCTCGCAACTCCTTCTTCTTGTCGATCTTGTCGAAAACATAGACCTGATACATCTTCTTGTCCACCACAGGGGTGAGGATAAAGCCGCGGTGGTCGAATGCAGGTGCCACATACGAAAGCATCCAGCAATTCTCCTGTCCCAGTGTATAATATTTGCTGGGTTGTTCCACATGGTCCACATAATCCTTCTTGTCATTCTGGATCTCGGTGAGTGATTCGTGGTATGTCTTTAGAAAAAATTTCCCGGGTACCAGTGTTGATTTAAGGCGGATACGCACGACATACTCGCGACGTCCGCCCGGCTCATAAGTGAATGTGAGGAAATCTTTGTTTGTGCCCTCCTCGCTGAAAGCCCAGTCGGGGGGTAAATGGTATTCAAATTTGTCGTAGGTGTAGGTCTGCTCTGTTGATAATCCGGTCTGCTGTGCATACAGAGTGATGCCGACGGTTGCTGTCAGGGTGAGCATCAATAAGAATAATCTCTTCATGGCATAACATACTTTGGGGTGAATATGTTGCAATGATAATCAAAAAAACAGAAGATTAAAAGCATTTTGCTTTCAATCTTCTGTTAATGTGATCAGGAAGAACCTGTTCTCTTGTTTGCTTACTCTCCCTCCTTGAAAAAATGAGTGAGATGTTCAAGGAAAGATGAATTATTCTTCCGACAAGAAATCGGCGATGCCTTGCTGTGTGGCAGAAAGCCCTTTATCCCCTTTGTGCCAATCGGCAGGACATACCTCGCCATGCTCTTCGGTAAACTGCAGTGCATCAATCACACGCAGCGCTTCCTCCACGCTTCTTCCCAATGGCATGTCGTTTACCACCTGGTGGCGAACAATACCCTCCTTGTCGATCAGAAACAAACCGCGGTATGCTTCGGGAGAACCTTGAAAAACGGGATTACCCGAATCATTGACTTTGTAATCACCGGCCAACACATCGTATGCCATGGAGATGGTCAGTGTATGATCGGCCACGATGGGGTAGGTAACTCCCTGGATTCCTCCTTCATTTTTAGGAGTTTGTAACCACTTCCAGTGAGATACGGCAGAGTCGGTAGAAGCGGCCACCACCACTGTATCTCTCTCTTCAAACTGCTTCAGCTTCTGCTGAAAGGCATGCAGTTCCGTAGGGCAGACAAAGGTGAAGTCTGCAGGATAAAAGAAGAATACCACATATTTTTTTCCCAGATAATCATCGAGTGAAAAATTATCTACTATTTCATTGCCGTTCACAACGGCGGGAGCCCAAAAAGAAGGTGCTCTTTTTCCAACTAGTACTGACATAATATGCAAATGTTTAATATAAAACTTAATATGATCTCAAAGATAATTGTTTTGAAAATGGAAAGGGAACGATAAGCTATACAATGATATATAGAAATATTTTATCGCTTGCCCCGCATGGACAGTCGTGGAGGGGTATACTCCTCAAAATAATAAAATTAACATTCCTTTCAGCGCATTATCGGTAAAAAATACCTACTTTTGCATGCAATAAAAAATAAAGGAGTTCATTTATGTCATTTATTGCAGATAAAATCATCATGGAGGGGTTGACATTCGACGACCTTCTGTTAGTTCCGGCTTATTCTCAGGTTCTTCCACGGAACGTAGATCTCACCACCCAGTTTTCCAGAAACATAACGCTCAATATTCCCATGGTTTCGGCAGCCATGGATACTGTTACCGAGACAACAATGGCCATTGCCATAGCTCGGGAGGGAGGCATAGGCGTGATTCACAAGAATATGAGTATTGAAGAACAGGCCAGGCAGGTACGTGCAGTGAAACGTGCCGAAAACGGCATGATCCTCAATCCCATCAGCATCACACCCGATAAAACCGTAGCCGTGGCCCTGGCCATGATGGCGGAGTTCAAAATCGGGGGTATACCGGTTGTCGGGGAAGACAATACGTTGGTCGGTATTGTGACCAATCGTGATCTCCGCTTTGAGAAGTCGATGGATAAGCGCATTGGAGAGGTAATGACGAAGGATAATCTGGTGACAACCCGTCAGTCGGCCAACCTGGAAGATGCGGCCGAGATACTGCAGCAGTACAAGATTGAGAAACTGCCAGTGGTTGATTCCGACTATAAGTTGGTGGGGTTAATCACCTACAAAGATATTACGAAGGCAAAAGATAAGCCCTTCGCCTGCAAGGATGAACAGGGCCGTCTGCGCGTGGCCGCCGGCATCGGTGTTACACACGATTCTATTGAACGGGCTACTGCCCTGATAGATGCCGGTGTAGATGCCATCGTCATTGATACGGCACATGGACACTCGAAGGGTGTGGCGGACATGTTAAAACTAGTAAAGAAAACATTTCCCTCCATTGACGTGGTCGTTGGCAACGTTGCTACTGGTGATGCTGCTCGCTTTCTGGCCGATGCGGGTGCCGATGCCGTGAAGGTGGGAATTGGTCCCGGTTCCATATGCACAACGCGCATCATTGCAGGAGTGGGTGTGCCGCAGTTGTCTGCCATATATGACGTGGCCAATGCATTGAAAGGTACAGATGTACCTTTGATTGCCGATGGTGGCCTCCGTTACTCCGGTGATATTGTGAAAGCTTTGGCTGCAGGTGGTTCATCGGTGATGATGGGATCCTTGCTTGCCGGTACAGAAGAGTCTCCGGGAGAGACCATCATTTTCAATGGGCGCAAATTCAAATCTTACCGGGGTATGGGCTCTCTTTCGGCTATGCAACAGGGGTCTAAAGACCGTTATTTCCAGGATGTGGAAGATGACATCAAAAAACTGGTACCGGAAGGTATTGAAGCACGGGTGCCTTTTAAAGGTACACTCCAGGAAGTTGTTTACCAGATGGTGGGCGGTTTGCGCGCCGGAATGGGTTATTGTGGCGCCGAGAACATCGAAAAGCTGCACGACGCCAAGTTCACCCGGATCACTTCAGCCGGATATACCGAGAGTCATCCGCATGGTGTAATGATTACCCGCGAAGCCCCCAACTACAGCAAAGGGAGTGAGTAGTTCGTTCCCATCCGTATTGAATAGAATAGGCAACTGGCATCACCTGATGATGCCAGTTGTTTTTTTTTATTGTTATTTGATGCTCGAAAATGAAAAATTGTTGCCTGTTCGCTGCAACGTTTTCATACGTTCGAACGTCATACAGATAAACAGGGAATGTTATGTCGGAACATCGTTTGATACTTGCTTGCAAGCAGGGTAAATTGTGGGCGAGAAAGGAAGTGTATGATCAATACGCTCCCGCGATGATGGCGCTATGCAGGCGTTACGTTTCCGATGCCGAAGATGCGAAAGATGTGCTCCAGGAGGGGTTTCTGAAGGTTTATACCGAAATAGGCCAATATGCGGGAAAAGGATCCTTTGGCGGATGGATAAGGAAGATCTTTGTCAATGCGTCACTCGATTACATACGTAAAAGAAACCGGTTGAAGGAAAGAGAACTTTTGATTGATGTGGAGATTGGCGGTTATGACGATACGCCCTATCTAAAAGATGTCACTGCAGAGGAGTTGATGCAGTGTATCGGCGAACTGCCTGATACCTTGCGAACAATTTTTAATTTGTATGCGGTAGAGGGTTATAGCCATCGGGAGATTGCCACAATGCTGCAGATGCCGGAGAGTACTTCGCGATCCTTCTTCTTCAGGGCAAGGCAGTTGTTGCAAAAGAAAGTTATTCAATTGTGTGATGATACACAAATAATGAGACGCAAAGATGCAATCAGGTAATAAAGACGATATAGAGAGGCCGGATCTGTTTTCCCTGGAAGTGGGGAAGAAGCTGCGGGAACACCGTATGGCCGTCGATCCCGAAATATGGGAGACCCTGGAGGGCAAACTTTCTTCTCGCAGCAAACGATTTCCGGCATATTGGGGATGGTCGGCTGCCGGCGTGGCAGTTCTGCTACTGGGGTTGCTCTTCTTTCTGAACCCTTCGGCAAATAAAACTGACATTGAAATGACGCAGGCAATTCCCGAAAACAGGGAGAAGGCACAACTGCAAGCTGACATACATGCCGATGAGCCTTACACCCCACAAAAAGAGGCGACATCGACGCCGCAATTGTTTGCACACAAAACGTCACCTCAAAAACGGGAAATGAAGGGAACTGGAACGGTAGGATCCCATAAGGATTCATCCAATATGGGAAAAGCAGCCGATGCAGAACAACTTCTCCAAACATCAACACCCGAAGATATTGCCACACCAGCTGTAGAGATGGAGCCGGATGAACTGAACGCAAAGACCGAATCCGCGATTACAGAGATGGATGAGGATCCTGCAGCATTGTTATCGGCAGATGATAATTCCACTCCTCCTGTTCAGACACAAGATAAGCAACAACATGCATTCCTGTTGGCTATGGGTAGCGGCAATGGCCTTCCGGATATTACTTTTGGAGAATATGGCGGAAGTGAGTCATATTATTACGATAACCCTGTTCCGGGTGGGGGATTCTCCAATGATGCTGAACCCGGAAGTGGTGAAGCTTACAACCTGTTGACACCTGGTGATTATACCGAAATCGTGCACCATCTTCCGGTTACGATCAGTTTGACAGCCGACTTTCCCGTCGGAAAAAATGTAAGTCTGGAAACCGGATTATCCTATACGTATCTTTTTTCCCGTTTCAAGCGGAATGATCAGCTGGTCTATCGGGGCACGCTGCAGCAGCATTATGTCGGGATACCTGTAAACCTGAGATATCAGATATGGCAAAACGACTCCTGGAATCTCTATCTATTGGGTGGTGCTACCGTAGAAAAAGGAATCCGCTCCATTTACAAACAGGAGATTGAGCGTCAGGGCGATGTAGTGCACCACACCCATGTATATAACCGCATTGCTGGTCTTCAGTTCTCAGCCCAGGGAGGAGCCGGATTCAGCTACCGGTTGCAAAATAACCTGCATTTGTTTGGTGAGCCGCGATTGCTCTATTATTTCAGAAATAACCAGCCCATGAGCGCTCGCACGGAGAACCCGCTGATATTCGGCCTGAATGTGGGGGTCAGAATGCAATTCAAATAACTAATCTATATGGCTATGCAAAAGTTGACTTATTTGTTTCTTGTTACCGGATTGTTACTCTTTGCCGGATGTAAGGATTATGTGGATGAATATGTTACCTATACGATCAACGAGCCGATTTTTATGTCTGCAAGCGAGTTCCGAAGCGCAGTAGCCGTTGAGGAGCCTCAACCCATTGAAGTACAGGGCAAGATTGTGTTTTTTAACGGTTATCTCTACGTTTCTCAGCCTGAGGAGGGCATTCACGTAATCGACAACCGGGATCCGTCGAATCCTCGCAATGTGGCATTTATCGAATTGTTGGGAAATGCCGATATGCAGGTGCGCAACAACATCCTTTATGCCGATTCGTATGTCGATCTGGTTTGGTTCGATATCAGTGATCCTGCCAAACCTGTGTACAAAGGGCGGAAGGAAGAGATTTTCCCTCAGGCTTTCCCGTTGACGGAGAATGGATTCAGCATCGATTACGAAAAATCGATGGACAGGACAAATGGTATTGTGATTGGCTGGAAAACGGTGGAGAAAAAAGAATTGGTGCGCCATTATAAACCGCGCTGGTGGGGCTGGGGCGGTCTGCAAAACGATGGTGCATTCTATACTTCTGCTGGTGAAGGGGCCGGCGCAGGGGTCGGGATTGCCGGCTCCATGTCGCGTTTTGCCATCTATAAAGACAATCTCTATACGGTAATGAACAACATGCTTGGCATCTTCGACCTCACCGGTGAGTCCCCGGTGAAAGCGGGAGATGACTTCTATATTGGCTTCAATGTAGAAACTATTTTTAGTTACAAGCAGTGTATGTTTATGGGAACGCCCACGGGTATGATTATTTACTCCATGGAAGATCCTTTAAAACCGGAGCGTCAGTCGATGATCAGTCACGTGTTTGGATGTGATCCGGTAGTGGTGGAAGACGACATTGCTTATGTGACGGTTCGCTCGGGGACATTCTGCGGGCAAGATGCCAACGAGCTGATCATTGTGGATGTGAGCGATGTGAAAAAGCCCAAACATATGGTCACTTACAACATGAAAAGTCCGAAAGGGCTGGGTATAGATGGGGAGACGTTGTTTGTCTGTGACGATGGGTTACGCGTCTTTAACACCAAAGACCCGCTCACCATTATGCATCCGGATAACATCCTTGCTCATTTCAAAGATATGGACGGCCTCGATGTGATCCCTTTCAACAACGTGCTGATGATGATAGCCTCCGACGGGATATATCAATATGATTATAGCGATCTTCAGCATATCAAACAATTGAGTCGTTTGCCGATCGGTAAATAAAACTTCCCTGTTTACTCAATTGTCCGCTGTCGCCGGAAAAATTCGGCGACAGCTTTATTTTGTCTGTGACGGAATTCATGCACCCGTTTTTATTTTTCGGTACCTTTCTGCATGGGTACAAAAATAAAGTCGCCATGCTCCGACTCGCTGAACTTCTCTTCACCCAGTCGTTTGATCAGGGTCATCTTCTGCCCCATCCTTCCTCCCAGGGGGAGCACCATCCACCCTCCTACACGCAGTTGCTTTAATAACTTCTCCGGGACTACATCGGGAGCCGCTGTCAGCAGGATCTTATCAAAAGGAGCTTCTTCCGGCAATCCTTCGTAACCGTCTCCAAAAAAGAGATGGGGGTAGTAACCCAGTCTGTGGAGCGTCGCTTTTGCGGAGAGATGCAACGCTTCATATCGTTCAATACTGTACACAACAGCACCCATCTCGCAGAGGATGGCAGCCTGATAGCCGCTCCCGGTACCTATCTCCAGAACTTTTTCCCCTGGCTTCAATCCCAACAGTTCACTCTGATAGGCTACTGTATAGGGCTGGGATATGGTCTGACCCTTTTCAATTGGCAGCGGCTTATCCAGGTAGGCATACTCCCGCAAGCTCGCATCAATAAATTCCTCCCGCGCAACAGAGGCTATGGCAGCCAGTACCCTCTTGTCACGGATCCCTTTACGTTCCAGTTCACGGGCAAGCTTTTCGGCTTGGGGATGATTCTGCGGGGCATTGTCACTCATTTGGGTTTCTTTTTGTCGGTTCACTGTTTGTGAGGTGCAGGTAGCAGTCAGACAGCAGTACAGGGTCACAAAGAACAGGAACAGGATTTTACTTCTACTTGTTCTCATCGTTGCGATTCATTGATTTATCGGACAAACATAACTAAAAAAGAGGAAATTGAATGCATAATCAGCTAAAAATCAATATACCGAACAACTTTACTTGAGAAGAAATGGCATGAAATGTTGGCGTGAACAGAAATATTTGCGTACTTTCGTTGTGTCATTCATTGCAATACATCTGACTGAATCTGACACTTGTCAATACTAATTTAAAAAATGCCGGTACTTCAAAGAGTGAAACATATGAAAAAGTTAGGTGCAATCTCAATTCTTTTCTTTATTCATCAGCTGATCTTTTTGACAGCATGTACTCCGGAATCAAATGATACGATTTCATTTGATAAAGATATCATTGACAAACACAGCCAATTATTTCCCCTATCAATGATACCTTCAGCGGTTGAAATGGTATTAAAGCTGAATCATAAAGTTCCCGTTGATTATTATGATAATCAGAAGATGTGGAGGAATAATAGAGATGGGAGTTTTCTCAATTACGACAGTGTCTCTGTAAATGGACTTCGATTCTATCAGAAATTTAATTTGAATCGTGGAGAAAACTTCCCAATCGATCAATTATTCACGACAATTGACCAGGAATTATCCGAAAAGCGTTTTGTGCTGATTTCTCTGAATACGAATAGATCCTGGGGGGTGTATGTTATTTATGGCAAAACGGAGAACGGCGATTATGCTGCGTTTACAAAAGCGGGTAAGAAAACATTGATGGAAAGTAGCGTGAAAGAGATTGTCAGGCAGATGAAAGGAACTGATATAATGATTTACAGCGATTGAAATAAAAATTGTGTATTTCGCCAAATTTAAAACATAGGAGAGAGTATGCGAAAAGTTACTTTTGTTATTATCTTATGGATCTTTTCAATAGTACATTTTATGGCCCAGCACAACGATATTCAGCAGATAATTGAGGCGGTACAGTTAAAATATGCACCGGACAGACGTGTGGAACTGTTCCAGGTTGAGGCGTCGCAACAAAAAGATACCCTGGTATTAAAAGGTGAGACCACCAGCAGGCCAGCGTACGAGGAGATCCTCTCACTCGCCCGAAAGGTATCGGCAGTGGTGAAAGATCACATTCGTCTGCTGCCGGACGAGAAGCTGGGTGAAGAGGTGTGGGGAGTGATCTACAACTCTGTAGGTACCCTCCGTGCTGAGCCCCGCTACGGTGCCGAGCTGGTGTCGCAGGCACTGCTCGGGATGCCGGTACGGATCCTGGAGCAGAAAGGTGGCTGGCGCATGGTGCAGACCCCCGACCGATATATCGGCTGGATGAACGGATCGGTGGTACCCATGACGGATACACAACGTCAGCAGTACCTGAAGCTGCCGAAGGTGATCGTCACTTCCCTGCATGCCCGCTCTTTTGTCGATACCGGCAAGGAAGCGCTACCCGTCACCGACCTGGTGGCAGGAGATATGCTGGTGGTGAAATCGGCAAAACGAGGGTTTTATCAGGTGCAATACCCCGACGGACGGGAGGCATTTGTGAAAAAAAAAGATGTGATGACTGTGTCGGACTGGCTGAAAAAGAACCGGCTGACCGGGGAAAGCATTGTGAATACTGCAAAACAGCTGCTGGGTGTGCCCTACCTCTGGGGAGGCACCTCCACCAAGGGGATGGATTGCAGCGGTTTCACGAAACAGGTCTATTGGATGCACGGCATGGTCCTTGCCCGCGATGCTTCGCAACAGGTACGCTATGGCAGGCTGATCGACGAGACCGGTGACTTCAGTGACGCCCTGCCGGGGGACCTGGTGTTCTTCGGGACGAAAGCAACCCCGGAGAACCTGAAGGAACGGGTGGTGCATGTGGGTATTTATATCGGTGAGCGGCGATTTATCCATGCATCGGATTATATCCGCATCAACAGCTTCGATCCTTCCGACCCGCTGTACGACGAATTCAATACCCGTCGTTATCTCCGTACCAAGCGAGTTATTGGCGAGGTAAACAGCGAAGGAATTGAGGAGATTTTTGAGAACAGTTTCTATCATCTTACCGGCAATAAAAAATGAAACAAGATCGTCGCCAGTTTCTGAAAAAATCAGTCGTTGCAGCTGCCGCATTGACAGCTCCCTCACTTATTATGCAAGCGGCGTCTCATCAAACAACAAGATCATCATCCAAAATGAAATTAACCTGGACTCCATACGATTTACAGTTAAGACATACCTTCACCATATCCGGCTTCTCCCGGAAAACCACGCCTGTAGTGCTCACCCGGTTGGAATACGACGGTCTTACCGGTTACGGAGAAGCCTCACTGCCGCCCTATCTGGGCGAAACGCAGGCTTCGGTGATTGAATTCCTGAAAAAGGTGGACCTGTCAGGATTCTCAGATCCCACACATCTGGAGGAGATTTTAATGTATGTAGATTCTATTGCTCCTGCCAATACCGCGGCCAAGGCTTCTATCGATATAGCCCTGCATGATCTGGCAGGGAAGATCATGGGTACCCCCTGGCACAAGATCTTTGGACTGGACAAGCGGCATGTGCCCGATACCACTTTCACCATCGGAATCGACAGCGATGAGATGGTCCGCGAAAAAACGCGTGAGGCGATGGGCCGTTTTCATATCCTCAAAGTGAAGGTAGGAGGTCTCGACGACAAACGGATGATTGAAGCCATTCGCTCGGTTACTGATCTGCCGTTGGCAGTAGATGCCAATCAGGGATGGAAAAACCGGAGTGAGGCGCTGGAGATGATCTGCTGGATGAAAGAAAAAGGGGTGGTGATGGTGGAGCAGCCCATGCCCAAAACGGAAATAGATCATATTGCATGGTTGACCCAGGAGAGCCCGCTTCCCATCTTTGCCGATGAATCGGTGCAGCGGCTCGCCGATGTGGAGCGACTGAAAGGTGTTTTTTCGGGGATCAATATCAAGCTAATGAAATGCACTGGAATGCACGAGGCGTGGAAAATGCGCCAGCTTGCGCAATCGCTGGGGATGAAGGTGATGATGGGATGTATGACAGAAACCTCCTGCGCCATATCGGCAGCAGCACAACTCTACGCGGGCATGGATTTTGCCGATCTCGACGGGGCACTGCTCATTGCCAACGACTGCTTCGACGGTGCCACACTGGAAAATGGCAAAATCATCGCCTCCGACAAACCGGGTATTGGCGTTGTACCAAACAGGGAGCTGACTTTCAGTCGGTAAATAATCCTGTTTAAATAACCAGTTCCTGAAATAGTCGATCGAATGTTTTATCGAGGTCGTTGGCCTTTCCAGCATGCACAGGTGATGTCTGGATGATGGAACTGCGGGTGGCGGTGAGCCAGCGGAAACGTTCAGGAATATCAAGCAGGGCAATAGGACCATAATCTTTATTGCCTTCAGCGATCTGTTTGAGTGTCTCCAAATTTTTGATCACATCCTCAAAGTCTGTTTCGGCCTGCATCAGCCGGTATTTCTCCGGACACAGATGCGTGGCCAGTCGGATATATTTCGCTTCCTTCGAAAAAAGTATCAAGCCGATGTTGAAGAACTCCTCCCGCTCCACTTTCGGTACCATGCGAATCACTGCGTAATGATATAATTTATCTTTTTGCATCGTAGGCACTGTTTAGAAAAAGGTGGGAATTCTGCAGTCGTGTTTTCATAAACCGGAAATAGATGTCCCTGATTGCTTCGGGTGTATCCGTGGTGCGTGGCCAGCGAAGCCAGTCGTCCGGAATCAGTTCGGTAATCTTGTGCAAGAGGTCGTCCGTTAACAAAGCTCTCCCCAACCGATCCACCTCGTCGAGCATCGATGCCTGAGGCAACAACACATGATCCTTGATATGGGGAAAAGGATTAAGGGCTTGTTTGTCAAATTCTTTCCAGCCGTGATGGAAATAGAAAGAGGCCCCATTGTCGATAACCCACAGTTCCCGGTGCCACCACAACAGGTTGGTGTTGTTGAAGGTGCGGTCGATATTGGTGGTAAACGCATCGAGCCATACTATTTTTGATGCCGTGAGCGGATCGATTGTCAGGGTGGAATCATAAGCAATGGCTCCCGAAAGGTAGTGCATGCCCAAGTTAAGACCTTTACTGCTTTTCAGCAGATCTTGTATCTCCTCATCTCCTTCGGTACGTCCGAAATCCTCATCAAGAGTGGCAAAAACCAACTCAGGAATATGTAATTCCAATGCGGCCGCAATTCTTCCTCCCAACAATTCCGAGATCAACATCTTGGTGCCATGTCCAGCACCCCGGAACTTCAGTACATACTTAAAGCCGTCGTCCGCCTCCGCCAGTGCCGGTAGCGAACCACCTTCACGCAGGGGTACAATGTAACGCATCACCCGGACGGTGCGCAGAGAAAGATCTTTTTCCATTCGGCAAATATAAAACAAAACAGGAACTCTTGGGAAGAATTGGCGTTGAAAGTAGGAAGAATCTTAAATCTCCTCAGATTCTAGTAAGGTGCAGCCGGCGGTATACATCTCTTGCATTGCTCTTTTGCCGTCTTCTGGCTCTAGATTGACGGCGGCGATGGCATCGGTGACCACGAAAGTGTGAAATCCCTGTTCTACCGCATCAAGGGCGGTCTGCTTTACGCAGTAGTCTGTAGTCAGCCCGCAAATATATAGTGTTGTGACTTCCTGATCGCGGAGATATTGGGCCAATGCTATGTTCGTTGCCTCAAAAGCAGAATAGCCATCGTCCTTGTTATTGGTTCCTTTTCTCAGTTTCTGGTCGATTTTCTCGCTGTGCAGAGCTGGATGAAACGCTGCTCCATACGTATCGGCTACACAATGCGGCGGCCATTTTTCAAAATGCACTGAATCAGAAGGATGCCAGTCCTGTGACGAGATTATCAAATCGAACTTTTCCATCAGTCCGTTGATTACGGGGATTATTTTGTCGCCATCCTTCACTGCCAGGGATCCACCCGGACAGAAATCGTTCTGCACATCAACAATCAGCAATGCTTTTTCCATTTTCACTTTTTTCTCTATAACAACTCAATCAGTAAGGTGTTCAGATTCATCGTTGCTCATGTTGCATCCTGAAAATGGCAACACGAAATAATCGAATGGATATATCTATCAGGAGCACATTGTTGAGAGAAATGTTGTATTTTTGCGCAATTTTTTACTGAATGATGAACTATTTACTTACTATCGGACTGTTGGTTGTCTCCAACGTTTTCATGACCCTGGCCTGGTATGGCCATTTGAAACTGGCCGAGTTCAGCTGGTTCAGCAAATTGCCCCTGATTGGCGTAATCGTGATCAGTTGGTTGATCGCCTTCTTTGAATATTGTTTTCAGGTACCTGCCAACCGAATAGGATTTGAAGGCAATGGGGGTGGTTTTTCGTTGTTACAGCTGAAGGTGATCCAGGAGGTAATTACCCTGATGGTATTTGCAATCTTCTCCGCAGTGGCTTTTCAGACCCAGATCAGGATGAATCATTTAATTGGTTTTTTCTTTCTGGTGTTGGCTGTGTATTTTATTTTTAAACCGTAATATGAAAGAAAAAATCACTAACTTTGGTGATTGACAGCAATAAAATTTTGTTGTTTTTTCGTGTTGATATTTTTGATTCCATTTAGGATACCAGATTTGTCCAGAATAAACCTGTTTAATTAAGATCAAGTATGAGCAGTAAGATCCTTTCGTTTTTTTTATTGACATCGTTTTTTGTTTGCAGCAGTTCTTCCTCAGCAAAGCAAGTAGTCAATGCGGATGATGCCGCGTGGAAACTCTCCATGCAATCGTACACGCTTCATCTGTTTTCTGTGGTGGAGTCTTTGGAAAAAACGGCGCAGTTGGGGTTAAAGTACATCGAAATCTATCCCGGCCAGAAAATGGGGGGTAACTTCGGTGATGCCCTCTTTGGATATCAACTTAGTGAGGATGATCAGAAAAAACTGAAAGCCATTGCTGCCTCAAAAGGAATTACGATAGTTTCTTCGGGGGTATGGACTGCAAAAAGGGATGAATGGGAAAAGGTCTTCTCTTTTGCCAAAAACATGCAACAGGAATTTATCAGTGCTGAACCGGCCAGGGATGACTGGGACCTGGTAGAAGAACTCGCCAAACGTTATCAGATAAAGGTGGCTGTTCACAATCATCCGAGTGCATCATCTTACTGGAAGCCTGAGATCTTATTGGAATCGATTAAGGGTCGTTCCGAGTTAATCGGCTCATCGGCAGATGTGGGACATTACAAACGAATGGGATTGGATCCGTTGGAATGCATTAGAAAACTTCAAGGGAAAATCATCTCCTTTCATTTCAAGGATATAGCGCCGGTAGGAAGCGAAGCTACTCTGGAAGATGTTGTCTGGGGTACCGGCGTTCTGCAGGTTGAAGAAATGCTGAAAGAACTCAAACGCCAGCATTTCAAGGGCTACTTCACCATTGAATATGAAGCAAATTGGGAAAACAATCTGCCTGAAATAAAAGCATCAATCGATTATTTCAAGCAGATTGCGAATCAAATTTCCGACGCAAAATGATCAGGGGTTGATCTCTTCAATCTTTTTGTAGAGCTCTTCTGCCATTCGAACGAATCCAAGATCTGTAAGATGAATCCCGTCGACGGTTGTCTCGCCGTCGTGTCCGATCAGTTCTGTTGCCGCAAGATAGTGGATGTTTGAATGTCCTGCTTTCTTCAATTTTTCATACTCTTCCCTTAGCGCTTTATTCTTTGCCTGCACGATTTCAAAGATGTTCCTGTCGTAGAAGGAGTGGGGGAAGATGATCGACTCCACAAAGAGTACAGGTATATCCTTGTTTTCTTTACGGAGTATCTCCACAAACCGGGCCGTCTTCTCCCTGATCTGTTCCAGATTGACATTGGGAATGAAATCGAGCACGTAGAGTCCTGCATCCGTGCGGGCACTCATGATTTGGGCAATCTCATAATCGAGTTGACCGTTGCCGCTGAAGCCCAGGTTGATTACTTCTCCGTTTATCATTCTACCCAATATATTGCTGTATGACATACCCGCACGCGTGGCACATCCGCCCTGCGTAATGCTCGTGCCATAACATATCATCGGCTTCTTTCTGGAAGGAATATCCAGGACAGGGGGAGTGATCGTGGCCAGAGAATCCACACCGATGGAGATGGCTGTGACACCATCGTAGAGTGGCAGGTAAAGCATGTACTCTCTCTCGAGGGGAGTCATTCCGGAGATAATCACTTGCTCATTTTTTTTTGCCGTGGGACGTCCACTGTTGACAAATTGCCATCGCCGGCCGTTCCAGGCATAGAGGTCAAGCCCCTTGATGCCGGTGTCGGTCATATGATTCATGCTTACATCTTCAAGCAGCTCCCATCTGGCAGAGATATGCGTGCTGTTGCTGCGAAAACGGAGAGCCAGGCCGGATGTGTTCTTTCCCAGGTGCCATACCGGAGGGCGGCTTACCTCTTTGAGAGATACCGGGAGGCGTTCGTAGCGTGTTTCGGTCTGTTCGGATGTTTTGCCGATTAGCGGGAAGAGGGTCCCGTCATACCAGCTAGTCTGTGCATAGGTGGAAATTGCTGTGCCGATCAGCAGCAGGATGACTGAGGTTAGTTGTTTGTAAGAGATATTCATCATGTTATATTTTTTTATCGGGGCCATTTCGTTTCGATACCCTGTCGTTCGATTTCACGCTGGAAGTCCTGAAGCAGGGTCTTATCCTCGCGCACAGCCCGGAAAGGCACTTTCTTCCTGCCTGCAAAGGCAATCAGACATCCCACAGCCTCGCCAATGCTCCATTCCACGGGGTGTAGCCTGTAACATCCGTTGGTGATATGGGTTGTTCCGATGTTTTTATTGGCCGGCAACAGGTTGTTCATGCGTTGTGGAAGCAGTGCTCCCAGTGGTATCTCAAAGGGTAGAGAGGGGAAATCGATGTAGTTGTTACCCCGTGAACTGGGATGCAGGTCGATATGGTAATATCCGACACCCACGCTGTCAAAGAAGTCTGCAGCTCGTTTGCCTGCTTCCTCTCCAGCGACCAATTTGCGGTTTTCGGCACCTACATGTTCTTCCAGTACGGTAAATTCTGCCTTGATTCTTCTGGCTTCACGGATATAGGGATATTTTGCCATGCCATCTTCGGTACCCATTATATCACCCCGTAGTCTCAGCCCGCGCCATCCTATTCCACCATCCTCACGGGGCGCTTCTGTCTGCAGCCAGTAGAAGAGCGAATGGCTCAGCTGTTTGCCACGCTCGAAGGTATCCTGAAACTCTTTTTCCGGAACATCGATCAGGTTTCCAGGGAAGAAGTCGTTCTGTGGCCAGTTCACGATGGTGATGTCACCGGCGTAACTTTCTTTGGTGAACATCTTGCGGTCGATGATACGCCGGTAGTTCCAGAGGTTGAGCACATCGTCCAGTTCTTTTCCTGTGGGATCAAATCCCAGTCTCTTGGGTTTCAATGTGCGGGGGTCGGAGTAGGAGAGATCCAGCAGCCTACCAGACCATGCAGGAGTCATCTCCGGGATATAATTTTTCCAGAATGTGTAGTTTTTCGGCGGGTCCTGTACGTTGTCTATTCCAGGTTGATAATCCATGGCGAAGCATACCGTGAATGCCTGGTTGTTCATTGGATCCCCTTTCTCCGGAGCATGCAACTCACGCGTTTCACTTTTTGATTCGGTCCCTGTGGTGTACTCCGTGCCGGTAAGGGGAAGCAGGTCGCCACACTCGGTGGCATCCACGAAAGTACTTCCGGAGAGCATCACCCTGTCACCCGTGCGCAGGTTCTGTACTTCCACTGCCCGTACATTGTCGCCCGACACCACCGCACTTGTAGCTTTGTGGTCGGTGAGCAAGAGCAGCTTGCCAGTACTCATATAAGGTGCAAGCATGTCGCTCATCACAGCCACCGTGACTCTCGGTTCGTGGCAGAGACGGGAAACGCTACCGTTTCCAGGGTTCAGGTTGGGATCTTGTCGTGCTTTCTCAGTCAGGGGGTAATTGCGACGGTAATAGTCGCGTACCCTATTTCTGTACTCTCTGTAGGAGGGTGGTGCGCCATGTGTCTCGATCCAGGGATGTTCATCGGGGGGTACACCCTGTTGTGACACCTGGCCGCCAATCCAGTCGGTCTCTTCGGTCATGATTGCGCTCAGTCCGTTGCGGCAGCAGGCCAGTGCTGTCGCAACGCCCCCCATTCCTCCGCCGAGTATAATCACATCGGCGTTCATTTCACGGGATTGGTTGTTTTTTGTATGGTTGTTCTTGTTCGTGGTGGTGAAAGCAGAGCAACCTTTTATTGCAGCGCTACCTCCAAGAATTGAAGCGTATGTGATAAAACTTCTTCTGTCCATATCAGTATGATTTATTTTGATGTGAAAAATTAGACCTTCATGAAAAACTTCTTTCTCGCAGCGATGGCACTGACCCACGCTACCAGGAGGGTGACCAGCACGGCCTGGATGGTCTGGAGCTCAGTTTGGCAACACGCATGCTGGAAGCAGCGAGTGATACCGGAGAGATGCAGCAGGGGAAGAATGAGATTGCTACCTGCAATGTATGCCAACATGGCATTTTTGCCGGACCCGCTGAGCAGAAACATTCCTTTCCTGCAATTCAACTGATCAATGAGTATGATGAAGGCGTACAGTGCGAAGAGAGCCAACCCCGAAGTAAGCAGCAGGTAGCTGAGTGTGGCTGAATCTTTCTTGATGCCCCCGTTGAGTGGTTCGCTCAGATATCCTGCGATCAGTAAAGCAAGGGTCATGGGCAGTAGCGTCACGAAAACCTTTTTCCAGGGGTGTTCCCACCTTCTGAGTCCTATCAGGAAAAGAGCAATCAACACCAGCGTGAGTAGGAACGTGTGATTCATCTCCCGCTGATAGAGACCCACAACCGATGTCACTATCAGTGCGATTGAAGAGAACAGCAACAGCCAGCTGCCTCCTTTCTTGGTGGTAATGGTCCCGGTAAAAGAACCCGAGAGGACGGCATCGCGTACGACGATACCGGTATGGATACCTGGAATGATGACGAGCAGGTATTTGAGATAATTCCAGGAAAGGAGCCAGGGAAGAGGGGAGTATTGATAAATTTGTGCGATCCAGTTGTCGCCAGCACGGCCGGAGAGGAAAAAAGCAGCCATCAGTGCAAATGATACCCAGAGTGTCTGCTTGTACTTGCGTTGCAGCAGGTAGAGGAGGGATCCTGCCAGTGCGTTGTTGGCGAGTACCATGATGATGATGTCGAAACGTTGCAAACGGAAGGTGACCTTGTCGAAATAGTGCAACGTGCCGAAGAGTCCCACCAAAATGAGAATACCAGCTGTTGCCATCAGGGAACGGTGCCGGCTCCACCAACCGGAAGAGGGGGAAGCGAAAAGCAGTACCATCCCGGCCATGGCGAGGAGCGCCAGTGGCCATTGGGCACCTTCACCCGCATTCATGACCCAGGGACGTGCGTGTTGAGAGAGGATGGCAAAGAGTGCGAGGCCTGTAAAACGGAAGATCAGGTCGCGTCCCATCTGCCAGTGTTTGATCCCTTTGTCGACTTTTCCTCCCAACGAGAAGGGAATGGCGGCCCCCATGCAGAACAGGAAAAATGGAAAGACCAGGTCGACCCAGGTGATGCCGGGCAAATCGGCCTGGAATTGATGAAGGGGTGGTGGTACTTGGGCATGGTACATCCATCCCGGTAATGCACCACCGAAGGGAATGTTGGCGGAGAAGACCATCATCAGGATAGCCAGGCCACGCAAAGCGTCGAGTGCTTCAAAACGGTATTTTTTCTCTTTCATGCTATTTTGTGCTTCCAAACTGTCATGGATAAATCTCGTCGGTACGGAAGTCCCATTTCATCACCGTGGCAAGGGGACCCAGTAGCTGTGCCGCAATCTTCAGCTGCCCCCGGTATGAAGGATGCCAGTCGGAGCCAAGGTCATCCTCCTGGTTGAGCAAGTTATCGGGAAGACCTGCAAAATAAACGTGTTCATCCTTGAGTCGATTCTTGTAGTATTGTGTAAGTTCCTTCACGTAGGAGAAACAGGGCTCGTTAATCATCGGACCCACTACGCAAAAGATCGGCACATCGGCATGTGCGCTTCTTACCTTAGATATCAACTCCTTGTAGGCTTTCAGGAAGGAATCCCTGTCCGGGTGTGGAGAGGTGGAGAAATCGTTCGTGCCCAGGTTGATTACGACACAGTCTGTTTTCCATTGATCAAAGTCCCACAATTGCGAGGGGTCATTGTCGAGTGTGCGATCGTAACGGCCAGGCATGGTTTCCTTTGGGTCTGACACAGGTTTCTCATCGCCATAATTTCGTACTACTCCTTTTCCGGAGTGAGCAATGAAATGGGCTTCGGCGTTGAAAGCCCTTGCCAGGATGGCGGCATAGCTCTTGTAGTTGTTTTCGGTTTCGGGCTTAAAACGTTCGTCCCGGTTGCTCCCCTCGGTACCGTAACCACAAGTGATGGAGTTGCCGATGAACTCGATCCGCCTGTCTGTTTTCCGGCTGGAGGGAAAAACTTCTCCTTTGTCGTCGAGGATGAATCCCATGAAGCGTGCCTTGCCCATGTCGGCTTCGGTGCGCTTGGTCAGCAGCAGCTCGTGATATGCCGCATCGGCTGTCGGCCGGAAATAGAGTGTGGTGTCATGTGGAGCACTGAAGACCGATACCAACTCGCCGTCCAAGAACAGGTTGAAGTAGTCTCTCTCTCCTCCCTCGATTCTCAGTCCGATCTGTTGACTTTTGAAACGGCATCCGATGGATACTCCCGGCCAGTCGAAAAGAACCGCATGGGGGTTGCTTTTGTCCACACGGCCCATGTAATTGATCGCCGGATGGGTGGGAGGAATCAGGTTTTGAGCGTGGCCGTTGCCGAAAGACAACAGAAGTGCCAGGAGCAACCATGATTGTATCGTTTTCTTTTTCATGGGTTCTTATCTCTTTTTTAACCAGAAGCGTTCAATCTCTTCAAGTGATTTTCCTGCAGTCTCCGGCATCATCTTCCAGACGATCAGCATGTAAGGAATACACATGAGAGCAAAGAGGAAGAAAGTTCCTGCAGGTGTAGCGTTCTCCAGCAGCCAGGGGGTAAGTTGTCCGATCAGGTAGGTGCCAATCCAAAGCGAGAGTCCTGCGATGGACATGGCCAGTCCACGAATCTTTGTGGGATACATTTCGGAGAGGAATACAAAGATAACGGCACTGATGGAGCCGGCGGTGAAGAAGATGTATGCCAGAAAGCAGCCTAGCAGGAAGAGGCTGGTCATCCCCCAGGCCTCTCCCTTGAGAAAGTAGAGCCCGATTAGGATGAGGGAGAGAATCATGCCGGTTACGCCGATGTATACCAGCTTCTTGCGTCCCACCTTGTCGATAATGAGCAGCGCCAGCACCGTGGTACCCATGTTCACCACACCAATGAGGGACTGGTAGAAGAGAGAATCATCGCTGGATAGACCACTGGTTTCAAAGATGGAAGGACCATAGTAGAGGACGGCGTTCACTCCCATGAATTGTCCCAGGATAGCGATGGCGGATCCGATCAGTACGGCACGGAAGATGCCGGGCGAGAACAGCAGCTTGCGGTCAGATTTTCCTTCCGAATTGAGCATTGCCCGCGTATCGTTGATCTGGCTCTCCACCACTGTGCTATCTCCGTAAATCTTCGAAAAGATAAGGGCCGCATGCTCTTCCCTTCTTTTGACAATGAGCCAGCGTGGACTTTCGGGAATGAAGAAAATTATGAGGAAGAAAAGTAGTGCGGGCAATGTCTCTGCACCCAGCATGCCTCTCCATATCTCCGTCCCAAAGATCTTCGTCAGCAAGGGGTTGGATGAGATAAAGCCAGCAGACTGTTCCAGCAGATAGTAGTTCATCAGGTAGGCACCTAGGAAGCCGACGGTGACTGCCAGCTGATAGAGGGATACCATCCGTCCACGGTGGGAGGCTGGTGATACCTCAGAGATGTAAAGAGGGCAGACGATGGAAACGATGCCAATGCCGATACCACCGACGATGCGAAAGATGACCAGCTGATCGAGGTTGGCCGAAATGGCACAGCCCGCAGCAGATACCGTAAAGAGAATGGCTGAGAGGATCATGGTCCATTTCCTTCCAAAGCGGTCGCTCAGCGCTCCGGCGAAGATCACCCCGGAGATGGAACCTACCAGGGCACATCCCACGTACCAACCGCTTTGGAGGGTGGTGAGCTGGAACTGTGAAGACACTTGTGAGACGGTGCCTGAGATGACCGCCGTGTCGTAGCCGAAAAGAAAACCTCCCAGGGCGGCTACAACTGACAGGAAAGAGACGTAGAGGATGTTGTTTTTTTTCTGCATCATACTGCTTGCTTAAAGGTTGAAATATTCCCTGTATCGGTTGTAGAGATGCCCAGCCTGAATATAGGCCGACTGGGGACTCATAAAGTGAGAGAACTCGAAGGTGATCGCCTTGACGTAGTTGGCCCGCTTGGCAGCCTCCAGCTTAAGGCGTAGCTTATCGAACTTGATGGGGAGGAACTTGATTGGCATGTCCCGGTCAAATGTCTCGGCATTGGTCCAGCATTCCATGCCATAGCGGTCTGCCAGCTTCTTATTCACTTCGAAGAAGGCATCCAGTTCGTTGTAGTCGATGTGTCCATCCTGGAAGGCGACGGCATCTACCACCTCGTGGATGCCGGCAAAGATTTCGTCCCATTCCTTCTCGTGCTGCTGTACCGATACCGCCTCCTCTTTCGAGAGAGTGGAACCGCTTGCTGCGACAGCTTTCTTGCCGTCGATCCAGGGAGAGATAAAAGTGGGAAGACCTCCTGATACATCTTTGCATTGCTTACCCATGGCATGAAAGGCTCCGATAGCACCTTTGGTGGCACGACTGATCTCACCGCTGACATACCATCCGCCGAAGCTTTTGTACTTTTCACCGTAGTTTTTCCACACCTCATCGATCACATACCGGTTGTCCTCGATCTCATGGCTCATATCACCTGTAGCCCAATAGTGACCGGAATCGTACAGACCAAAATAAAACTTCATGCCATGCTTCTCGGCCAGACGTAAGAAGAGATCTACCAGATCCACAGAAGGCATGTAGCAGCCCTTGTCCAGCAGATATTTTGAAGGATAGGTGATAAATTTCTTGTAACCCGACCGGATCATGATTACCGTATCGATGCCGATAGCTTTCATGTATTGAAAATCAAGATCCCATTCTGCTTCTCCCCAGTTTTGGTGGGGAATGTCATGAGAGATCTCATCGAGGAAGGCCCCGGTGATCTGCAGACCGTTATTTTTGGGTACGATCAGCGTGCTCTTTAGTGACTCATCTTTCCGCACTGAGCCCGGTGAGTTGGTGGTAGCACCCTGACGGTTGTTGCCAGTACAGGCAGCCAAACTAGATGTGACGGCAATAGATGCGCCCGCGAGTGCTGTTTTTTTGATAAAATCGCGACGGTTGTTCTTTTCTGTATGCATTTCGGTCGATGTTATGATATTTTTTTTGTTGTACTACCTTTTTTTTAATAAACTCAGCGTTTGATGGTCTCCCTGTAAACGTTGCCAAAAGGATCTTTAGCAACGATGGTTATATCGGAATTACTCTTCAAGGGAGTAGCCCGAAAGAGATGATCGGTCTTCTCGGGTGCTATCCAGCTGAATTCGAGCTTTTCTTTGTCGCTATATGCTTTCTCCACTTCCGGATCGAGTCCCTCGAAACGGTTCATTGCACCCATGTCGACGCCATCTTCTTGCCATTGCACCTGCCAGTTTTTGTCCCAGTTCCAGATATTAACCACCACATCGTTACCGTAGTTGACGGTTGTGCCGGGGGCATAAATCCGCATCTGATGATCGCGTGGTTTCCCCACGCTCTTGAAGTACCAGCTCACCTCTGTACCGTCGATCTCGTAGACACCGTATCCCACGGGAGTGCCATCCAGACAGTAGTCGCCTTGCCACCAGGCACCCGATACGGCACCTGTGTTGTGTTCATAGAGCTTATCCGCGTGGATGATGTTGCGGTTGTAGTGCATATGCCCTGTGAAAAGATGCACATTATAGGGTTTAAGCATCTCGAAAAGGGAAGAGATGTTGATGGTTTGTGCACTAATCTCACGTGAATTGTAGCGAAAGGGTTTTACCTCCTCATCGAGACGAGCGGGGATGTGCATAGAAAGCATGATTGTGGATCCTTCCGGCACTTGTGCCAGGTCCTGTTCAAGCCACGTAAATTTTTTTTCATCGATATATCCTATATAGAAATAATCCCTGCCCACATAGAAAACATTGTTCAATACCACATAATGTATCTTCCCCCTATTGAATGAATAATGGTCGGGTCCAAAGTTCTTCTCGTAGCGTTTTGTTGAGGTTTCGGTGCTGCGCCCGCCATACTGAAGATCATGATTGCCCGGCAGGCGGTAGAAGGGAATACCGGCGCGACTTAATTGCTCGACATAAAGGGGATAGAGCTCTGGCTTGTCGCCCACCAGGTCGCCGCAGTCGATACCCAGGATATCCCTGTCAGGGTACGTTTCTTTTAACTGCAGCATGTCATCCACAACCCCTGAATAACGCAAAAAGTTCTCTTTTTTGTGGAATTGAGGGTCCGCGGTCACCAGCAGCAGCTGACGGGTGTCGTCCTGGGGGTTTTTCCTTAAAGGGAAATCATAGCGCGCTCTTCCTTTTTCTAACGGAATGTAAAAAAGGGGTACTTGCATCTCCTCTGCCGGCAGGTAACCTGCCGGCGTGGAGATGTAGATAAACTTCGCATCCTGGTGAGGAGTCAACCTGTAGTGACCGTCGCTATCGGTTGTGACACATTGGTAACCGTCGGTCACCACAACGTTTGGCAATCCCACCTCTTGGAATTTCACCTTCCCTTCCACCGCGGCCGCAGCAACATTACCAGGGAGGCCACACAAAAGGAGGAGCAGCAACGAAGCAATGAGGGTGAGAAGGCTGCGGCTGTATATCGTTTTGTCTAAAGAGGTGTGATTCATCGTCTTATTCACTTATGGCACCACCTTCACGCATTCCTTTCTCCACATAGTCCCACATGTTCTTTTCGATGATGTGTACGATGTCGAAGATCATTAGCCCGTCGGAGGTGGCCAGGTTCATCTTGATCGACTCGGTAAGACCGGCCGGATTGTCATAGAACTGATCGGCCAGGATGCCACCGTAAAACTTGTTGCCATCGAGAATCGTTTTCAGGTTCTGATTCGATCCCTCCACGCAATACCAGATGCTCTTCTGACCCCACATGTCGGTTTCGTTCTTCACCTCAGGGTTCTCTTTCTGATATTCTTCGATGGTAATGGTGGTGTAGTAGTTGCCTACCGTGAACAGGTCGAGTAGCTCTGCATAGCCCTGTTCCTTATAATTGGGGCTGGCCCAGTCGTAATCGGCTGAAGGATCGTAGTTTTTGCTGGCGAAGTTGACTCCCACTTCGAAGTAAGAGGGATACCATGCTCCGGTGTAGGTGCCGAAGGAAATCTCCGGATTTACCTCTTTGACCACCTTCTTGGCCTTTGCCATGAAGTTGTAAATGACGGAGGCTCGCCACTCAAACCATTGTAGAAAGTATTTTCCTCTTTCGGGATAGAAGTTGCCCTGCTCATCCTTCTTCCAGCGATAGATGTCGTCAGGAAACAGATCCAGTTCTTTACCGAGGTAGGTTTCAAATTTTCTGCGTGACAGGTCTGAAAAATCGGCTGTGAATCCGTCGTAGCGTACTCTGTCGAGGATGATGCCATCCAGTTCGGGATATTTTTCCACAATTTCGCGGAAGATATTCAGAATGTATTCCTGGTACTCTTCATTGATGGGATTTACCATTGCCGAATACTTGTTTTTCTCCTCTGTGATAGAGATGAACTTCACCTCTTCGTTCGGTGGATAGACAATTGTGGCCCATTCGGCCTTGCCTCCCTCATAAATAGGCCCTTCGTCCATGTAATTGTGACCTGCCACGAAGGTATTGAGGGATGCCTGCACTTTTAAGCCTAGCTTGTGTGCCTTTTCGATGTAATATCCCAGGTAGTCGAAGGTATACTGGACTTCTTTACCCTTCCACTCGGTAAGCAACGGAGCATATTCGCTCTGGTATAGCAGATGGCCCGAGATGGGGCGGACATCTACTACAATATCGGTGAATCCCAGGTCCTTCAGCTTTTCCAGATAATAGTCAATGGTGTCCTTGTTGTTAAAACGTTCGATGTTGGCTGTGGCATCTATCCACATCAGTTTGGGTGCAACATTTGTTATTTCTTTCTTGCTGTCGTTGTTGCAGGAGAAGAAGCTCACAATGATTAAGAAGGATAAAAGTAAATTGGTGATATTATTCATTTTTCTAAAATTGTCTGTTTATAAATTCTCTATTTGTAAATCATATTTTGAAGGAGGAGGAATTACTTGTTTCCGACAGCGAGGTCGATTCCCTGCTTGGCATATTGCCACTGGTTGGCTATTTTCAGGTGGATCATGTCGAACAGGAAGTAGCCGTCGCACTCGTCCATACAGGCTTTTACCGATTCCACAATGGCCTGGTTTTCCTGCTGCTGGGAGGCTTGGTTGTTGCTGTCCCAGTTTCCCACATCGGGTCCAGCGACAACAATTGGTCCATCTTTGATCTTATCCTTGGCCAGCCTGGAGAAACCCTGCATGCTCCATTCTGAAGTTCCATAGACCCGCAGAGGAGAAGCATAAGCACCGATCAGTATCTGGTCCATCAGTGCAGCATAACCGTAATCTTTGTATTTGGGGGTTGCCCACTTGTAGGTCAGACTGGGGTTGTATCGATCGCTGGCCCAGTTGACACCGACTTCGTAGTAAGTAGAATACCAGCCACCCACATAGACACCAAACAGGATGTCAGGGTTGACAGATTTTACCGCACTCTTTGCTTTTTCCATAAAGTCGTGGATTACCTTTGCCCTAAATTCAAGCCACTTGGTGAAATAGGGGGGATAAGTGGTCAGGGCCATGACTTGCTGCATGGTTGCCCCGGGGGGTACAATATCGCCCGGGAAACTGCTCAATTTCACATTACCGAGGTAGCTTTCGAATTTTCTTCGGCTCAGCTCAGAGAAATCCGACTGCATGCCGTCGAAGCGTCCCCTGTCTAGTATGATGCCATCGAGGTCGTACTTGGCCAGATCCTTCAAAAGATCACACAGATAGGTTTGCACCTCCTCGTTGGTGGGGTTGAAAAACTTGGTACCTCCTCCCGCATCCATCGTGTTGGTGATGCCGATGGAAAGGTTCTCGGAGGTAGCCCAATCCTTTTTGGATGCATCGCGATAGAGGATACCCTGGCTTCCCAGTCCACTGCTGTGTCCACCCACCATGGTGTTGAATCCGGCATGCACCTTTAAATCCAGTTTGTGTCCTTCCTCGATGAATGCCTGCAGATAATCCCAGGTCGCGGAGCGTTCTACTTTGGAATAGACTCCGTTTACCCAAGCCCCCAGCCACTGTACCTTCGCCGAACCTGGTACAGAGGAATTGTAGAGGATGTCGCCCGAGGTGGGGCGTATATCCACGACAACATCTGTGAAACCTGCATCCTTAGCCAGCTTCAGATCACGCGTAATGTTCTCTCTGCTGTTCGCAAAGTCGGGAAAGTTCGCTGCCGCATCGATCCATATATAACGTGGTTTCTCTGCATTATCCTTGGGAGGATCCGGGAACTCGTATCCAGGATCCGGATTATCGTTGCCATTGCAGGCGACTGACAGGAAAAGCCAGCCGAAGAGCAGTGTAGATGCGATAACTGTATAAAAATGAGGTTTCTTTTTTGTCATGTGATGTAATCTTTGTGATGATTGCTGAATTTCGACTTCTCATGCTTTTATTTAGAAGCTGATAAGGTCGTGTCTTTGTATACGATGACTCGCTCGATATATATTTTATGGCCGGTTGAGGCTTCTTCTTTCTTGTCTGAAACCACGATTCTCAGCGTGTGGTCTCCTTCGGCCAAGTCCATCTTGTGAATGATGTGTTGCCGGTTTCCGTTCCATTTCCCTGCTTCAGTCCGGTGGTAACAGTTGAACTCTCTGAAAGGTTCACCGTCGATGTAAGCCATGGCTGTTCCCCCGTCGATGTTGTAACTGCCCAGTACCGAGATGCCGGATCCACTGAACTCCACCTCGAAGATGTCTCCTGGTGTGGTGGAAACCTTATATAGGTCGTTGTCGCCCTCACCATACCTGAAATCTTCCCAATTACCCTCAATCCGGTACAGGTCAGTGTCGCTCATCTGGATGAAGTGAGACATCGACATGTTTGGGAACGCTTGTTCCAACTGACCTGAGAATAAGAGAGGTTGCAACTTCATCCGGTAGATGTCATCTTCCAGATTTCCTCCGTTTGTCAGGATATTTTCTTCTGCAAACGATTGTGTGAGCGATACTGCTTTGTTAAAAGAGATGTCTGTGTAAAGAAAAGGCTTATCGGCCATCTCTGGTATGTGAGACTTTAGTTCTTCGTCTATGGCCTCGTATCCTTGGATGATACCCAATACGGCTGCTGCATTGGCCGCGTTGCAATCGGTGTCCTGCCCGCAGCGAATGGCAATCTCAATGGTCTTCTCCATGTTGTTCTCTCCATAGAGTAGTCCCATAGCGATGTAGGCACCATTGATGGTGGCATCGATGTTGAAGGGGTGGTAGGGTACACAAAGGTCTGATTCCCCCCATCTGTCCTGCAATATTTGCCAGGTGCTTCTCCAATTTGACGGATCCTGCTCGTACCCATCTATCACTGTTTGAATCGCTTTAGCGTATTGGCTCTCCGATGGAATCGCTTGGAGTGCTTTTTTTACTACCACTTTTGCATCCTTCTCAAAGAAGGCCAGTGCGTGCATCGCCGAAACGAACATTCCCCCATAGAGCCCGTCGCCATAGGCCATAATCCGGCCCACGCTGTCAGCCATCAGTGTTGCGGCACGTGGCATGCCGGGGTTTATAAAGCCGATGTAGTCTGACTCGATTTGGAAATCGATGTCATTTGCATGCATGTTGTAAGCGGGAGCCCCTGAAAGCGGTGGCATGATACCATCAAAAAAATTCTTTCTTGCCTGCAGGTTTGCGTGACACAAATTGAACTCCGCATTGGCGAAATCCTCGGCCAGTTTTGAAACCGGTGTTTGCAAGCCCTGGTTTCTCACCATCGAGCTCATGAAACTCAGTTGACCGTAAATGTCATCTTCGAGCAGAGCTCGTTCTATCATTTCGGGGTACCATATGATTGAGTCTTCATAGGTGACACTGGCTGCTTTGAATTCCATTCCGATTCCCTTCATCACGCCAATCATTTTCCCAGCCCAGGCTCCTTTTATTTTATCATTCAGTTCTGTTTTGGATATGACTGCAAAGGATTGCTTCTCTTTGGAGCAGGATAGCAGGCAAATCAATACCCATAGAAATGGTAAAACAATGATACCTCTTTTCATTTTGTTTGCTGTTTACTTGTTGAGGCTTCTATCATGTGCGAATTGTTGGTAACTGTTTATCAACACCGTCTACCATGATATATGCTGGTTAAAAAAAGTTGTCCAGGCTCTGTATGCAACTAAATCAAAGTTGGTACCAAAGGTAACACAAATCTTCTTTTTAATCAGGTACAAAACCCGGACAACTAACTCATTCATTAACTCCGAATCTCATTTTACATGTCGATACAGTCGAACTGTACGCAAACAACACATCCGTTGGTGAACATGAAATAGAGATACATATAATATCCGTCATTTGAAACCTTCAGGATAGAATCACCCGTACCATTTGCATTGGTGCCGCCATTGTCCTTGCCTCCATAGGTACCGATAGGTGTTGCCCAGATCGGTTCGGTGAAGGTGGTCACCGCATTGGCATCGTGCAAATAAACCTTGTCGTCGCTACCCCATGTAAAGGAGTTGATCGACATGTTTACAGCGTAAGGATTGCCGTTGAAGACAGTGTAGTCGGCCGAATTCTGAATCCAGTTGCCACTGATCTCGGGACCCTGGGCTTTGATGGTATTGGTTTTACCGTCTACCCATGCGAACTTCCTCGGTGTGGCATAGTAAGAAACGAAGTAGTCGGCTGTAAGATCGGTGGGATCGGTTGCAACAATGTCGGCATTGTTGTTCCAGGCACCTTCAATGCCATTGATGGCAATGATCTCGGGTACTTGTGAGAGCAACGCACCATCTTTCACCTGCCAGCGGGCGAAGCTTTTTCCCGCACCCATCAATGCTGCGGTGATAATTGCATCACCATCCAAGTTCCCTTTCACCGAAAGTTTACGGCCAATGGCTGTGCTTCCGCTTGCTGACCAGTCGATGTAGAGCTCAGGAGCACTGTTGACCCCTTTAAATCTCCACACCTTGTAGGTACCGGCATTGGGAGCCAGGTTGCTTATGAGGATGTTGTCAGCATCGTCCGCAGTGGCGAAGAAGTTGGTGAGGCCGCCCTGGATCGATCCCATATTGGGCATTGTACCCACTTTTGCTCCTGTCTTTCGATCGAGCAACATGCCGGGTTCATTTCGGGTGTTTACTACCACGTAATCCTTTGTTACTGCCAAGCTGGTAGTGTTGTGTAGAGTTGTGATACCCAGGTCGGACTGCAGTTTCTTAGTCCAAAGGATCTTGGCGCTTCCGTTGCGCATACCCCTTTCTACTTTGTTGGGTACATCCTTGCGAACCGTATAAACTGTTTTGTCAATACCATTTTGAGCGGTAACGGTCAGGGTAACGTCTTCGTCATAATTGAGTGCTGTGTTTCGAGGATCGGGATTGATGGTGGCGCCGTGCGAGATACTCATCTCAGCCAGTACTTCACCGATTGGATCAATCGAGATGAGAGAGATCAATTTATTCTCCTCGTCGATGATACCCGATATGCCTAGCGAATTCAGACTGAAGTCCGTGATGCGGGCTTCGGCGCTTTTGCGTATTTCAGCCACGACCTTATAGTCCTTTTTCGTTTTGGTCTGGTCTGTTATTGTGATGAAGTTCTCTTTTGTCAGATCCATGTAGAGTAACGCTGGAGAAATCGTCACATTGTCATCCAAATTAGCCACAACCCTCACTTTCTTCAGTGCATCCATTGTCAGCACGTTGTTGGAGGTGCGAGGATAGTTATAGGGAAATACAAGTGTGATGGTGCTGTTCTCGTAATCAATTTCGCTAGAAAAATTGTTTTCTGAGCTTTCATCTCCGTAAAAGGAGGCACTGAGGCTGTTGATCCCATATCGCGAAAGCGAAGGCGTAAGATCTTCCACCTGCTGACATCCGCCAAGAATGATCATCAATGCAGTAAGTGTCGCCAGTATTGAATATATTTTTTTCATGCGGTTCTATTTTTTTTATTTCCAACTGTCATATTGTTCAATCAGTGAGTTGTTTGCCAACTCTGCATCGGGGATTGGGAGGATATAGTTCTTCGCGGAGAACTTTCGGTCCTGATAATCCACATCGATGTATTCATAGTTGTCGCCAACAATCTTGAATCCGTGGGCACGGGTATTGTTGTATTCGATGTGTGCTAGCTCCCATCTTCTCATGTCCCAGAAGAGATGACCTTCATATGCCAATTCCACTTTCCGTTCGTTTCTGTAATCGTTGAACCATTCATTACCGGAGGAGTTCTTAGCTGGCAGGTTTACACGGGCGCGGACCTCATTCATCGCATCTCTTGCCTCACTCATCTTGTTGAGTCGGAAGGCAGCTTCCGCCTTGTTAAGCAATACTTCTGCGTAACGGATCTCCACCCAGCTCTGGGTACTTGGTATACCTTTTACATCGATCAGCGATTCGTCCATTAGTTTTTTCAAGTAATAACCTGTGGTGGTAAGTCCGTAGCTGTAGGGTTGTTCCCTGTATGCCATGAAGGTACCATTGGTCCCGTTCACCGAGTTTTGCATCACCTTTCCTTTCCAGGTGCTCCCCGGATAGATTACAGTGGCTTTGAAACGCGGTTCCAGATCTTCGTAGGGAGGGCGGGTGGCGTTGGCGGTATAGTAGGGTGTCCAGTCCATTTTGGTTCCGTCGGCTTTTTCATAACTCTCCACCATTTCCTGGGTGGGCGTTCCAAGTCCTCCGAACTCGTACCCATCGCTCAAGGGCACGTAATCCTTGTCGAAGGTGTGATTGGGTCCCAGAATGTTATACTTGAACTCAAGGATTGTTTCCTTATTGCTTCCCTTCCAAGCTTGGGTATAGTCATCCACCAGTTCAAATTTCCCTGATTTCACCACTGCATCTGCAGCGTCATAGGCCGATTGCCAGCGTTCTGCAAATAGCATGGCTCTCGATTTGAATGCCAGAGCCGCATACTTGGTCACTCTTCCGTTGTCTTGTCCTGTCCACGATTCAGGCAGGTTGGCGATGGCAAAATCGAGGTCGCTCTCGATAAGATCCCATGTTGCTTCGCTTGAACTGCGTGCTTTGTCCTTTTCCATCTCTTCAATGGAGGTATAAAGGATCACGCCGTCGTGACGCCTTGCCAGTTGGAAGTAGATGAAACTACGAAAGAAGAGCACTTGGGCTTTCCACTTTGTGTTCACTTCTTCGGGGAACTGACCGTATTGTTCCATGGAGTGAAGGAATTCATTCATCCTGCGTATCTTGTTGTAGGCATCGCTCCAAACACTGTAGAATCCCCCAGTAGCAGTGGTGATCAGGTTCGGGTCAAAAACATAGTTGTTGGGATGACCTGCTTTGTGTCCTGCCGCATAGGAACCATATTTAAAGGTGTTGGTGAAGCTCTCAGACAGGTTTCCACTGGCTTGTGCCGACCCGAACTGACCATACTGGTTCAGGTAAGTATAAAAACCATTTATATAGAGATCCACGCTCGACTCATCCTCCCAAATCACTTTGTCGGTCAGTTTATCAGTAGGAGTCAGGTCCAGCCAATCCGTGCAACTGCTGAAGATGATCACAGCAGTGGTCAGGTAGAGTAAAGTCCTTAATATTTTTTTCATTTTCTGTCAGTTTAAAGTGATTATAATGAGAAGTTAAGCCCGAAAGAAAGGGTTTTCTGCTGCGGATAGTATCCGTTGTTCACTCCGGGTTGTTCCGGGTCGATGTTGTACTTTGTCAGTCCACTGAAAGTAAAGAGGTTGGAACCTTCCATAAAGAGCCTGATTTTATCTACACCTGCTTTGCGTGTGAGGGAATTTGGAATGGTATATCCCAGCTGGAATGATTTTACGCGGAGATAGTTCCCGTTTCTGTACCAGAAAGTCGATGAGTAGGCGTTGTTTGTGCTGACCGTCACGAGTGAAAGGCGAGGAAATTCCGCATTCTGATTGTCGGGTCGCCAGGAATTTTCGGGAACAAACACCGGAGTGTTGCCTCCGTGATAGAACATCCGGGTAAATACGGTGTTATCCATCACACCCGAAGAGTAGACACCTGTCAGTGCAACAGTACGTCCCAAACCCGATTGCAGCAGGATATCGAAGTCGAATCCCTTCCAATCACCGTTCAGGTTAAGCGAAGTCTGAAATTTTGCATAGGGGCTTTTTCCCACGTATCCCATGTCTTGTGCATAGGTGATTTTGCCATCTCCGTTCCGGTCTTTGTACTTGATGTAACCGGGCAATACCGGTGAACCTGGAATGGTTGCAGCATTATCGATCTCCTCCTGTGTCTGGAAGAGGCCTTCGGAAATGAACCCAAGCTGTGAGCCCACCTCTTTGCCCGTCAGTTTGAGATAATCGGGGGTGTTCTCCGAGTCGCCTGCATAGTAGAGCCACTTGCGGTTGGCCAGGGTTCCGATCCACTTCACACCATAACGGAAGTCTCCGATCTTGTTGTTGTGCGTGATGGTGAAGTCAAATCCCCTGTAGTCAATCTTGTTGACATTGTCGGTGCTGAAATAATACCCACCCATGGATGGAGGATAAGAGCCGCCCACGCTGGCCAGCAAATCATACTGATACTTATAGAATACATCCAGTTCCACACCGAGTAAGCCTCTCCAAGCCATGAACTCGACGCCGGCATTGTAGGTGATCGCTTTGGCCCAGGAGAGATAGGGATTGCCGAGCGTACCGGAATAGATCATGCTTTGTGCCTGGTTGTTTAAAATCAGCGCGTTGGATGAGATGTTCATCAGGTTCAGATACTGAAAAGCACTCACGGCTGACGTGGCTGTTTTTCCGATACCGCCTCTTAGCTTGAGGTTATCGATCCAGTCAGCCTGGAACCATTCCTCGTTGTTCATTCTCCATCCTGCAGAGACTGCAGGCAGGTTGACCCATTGTGAGCCGGCCATTCCACTAAAGAGATAACTACCGTCGCGGCGAAGAGATGCTTCCAGCAAATAACGGTTGTCATAATCGTAATTGAGCCTTCCCACGAAACCGACCAGACGCGATTGGCCGCTGCCACCGGAGATGGAAGGAACTCTCTCTTCCCCGTTGCCTGTGGTGTTGGTGATCATGTCCAATTCATCCAGACTAAGGAAGTTCAGGCCATAGCCTGTGGCTCCCAGGGTATTGGAAAAAGCATTCCGAGTTTCGGCAAGACCGAAGAGATTGATTTTGTGCTTGTCGAACTGACGGTCGTAGGTAAAGCTCGATTGTGTAACCACGTTGGTGGAACTGTGTGCACTTTCCGTCAGGGCCGTGTTCCCCGAGTTATTTTTGAAAGAGGTGTAGCTGATGGCCTCGGTGGTAGCCACTGGTAAAGCCCCCATCATCGTCTCGAAGGGTATCGTGAGCGATTTGTTGAACTGGAAGAACTTGTCATAGGCTCCCATGAATTTCAGGCTCAGCCCCTCCATCCAGGGGGCATCGTAGTTGAGCGAGAAGTTAGTCTGGATCGTGGTGTTCCTTGGCCTATTGTAACCCGACTGGTAGATCGCTGCGAGCGGGCTTACAGGTGAAGAGGCGGTACGCGTGGAAGTGTAATACTCCTTTCCATCGTTACCCACAATCGTTTTGGGTATATAAGGGAGCGCTCTTACTGCCTGTTGGGGAATGTTGTGCCAGTCGTTGGGGTCAGCCGAATAGTTAGGGCGGTCATGTTCGTCTAGACGCCCAGCTACGTTCATTATCAGGCTGAGGTTGTCGGTGATCTTGGCATCGATGTTGGCCCTCATGTTGTAACGGGTATAATTGAAATTGTCCACGTTACCCTTCTGTTGAAAAGCACTCAATGAAGAGAAGAATTTCACCTTTTCGGTACCACCTGTGGCACTCACGTTGTGGTTCATGTTTCTTCCTATGCCGAATACTTCGTCGTACCAGTTGGTGTTGCCCCAGCCATCGACTCCAGCTTTCATCTTTTCTACTTGCGCCGAAGTGAATACAGGGTCATCACCATCCATCTCCCGGGCCATATTGTACCAGTAGGCATATCCCGGACCGTCGAGCCACTTGATCTGGTTGGCGTTTTGGCTGATACCATAGTTGCCGTTGTAGGAAATACCCAGTGTCCCATCCTTACCCCGTTTGGTGGTGACAATGACCACGGAGGTGGCATTCAACCCGTATACGGAGGCAGATGTAGCATCCTTGAGGATAGATATGGATTCGATCTCATTGGGATCAATCTCGTTGATGCTTCTGATTACACCATCCACGATATAGGTGGCACCTTCACCTCTTACGAGCAATGAGGCACCATCTTGTCCGCCCCGACTGTTGCAGGGAGGTGACACCGGCTACCCTGGCTCCCAACACGTTGGTTACACCCACCACGGGAGCCTTGATAAGTTCTGTATCTGAGAGGGTCGAAACAGCGCCTGTTACACTGGTCCTGCGTTGTGTGCCATAGCCCACTACAATGACCTCATCCAGTAGCTCGGTATCCGCTTGCATGGTTACATTGACAAAATTCCTCCCGTTAAGGGGAACTTCCAGTTCTTTGAAACCAACATAAGAAAAGAGCAGCGTGCTGCTTGTTGATGGTACTGATAAGTTGAATTCACCGTCAATGTCTGTAACGGTACCTTGACGAGTATTCTTGAGTACGACGTTTACGCCAATCAGAGTTTCCCCTGTCGCATCCACTACCTTTCCTCTCACATTGACCTGCGCATAAGTGATCAGTGTTGAGAGAATGAAGAGCGTAAGGAACAGTCCCCGTAAGGAGCTGTATCTCCATTTAATAGATCGGTTTTTGCTTTTCATTTGCATTTGTTTTTGTAATTACTGTTATTTTTAGATGGTGAAATGTTCTCTGTATCTTTCATAAAGGAATTTCGCCTGTGGATAAGTTGAGTTAGGACTCATAAAATGTGAAAATTCGAACGTAATGGCGTCTTCCATGCCGGCTAATCTTGCAGCTTCAAGTTTAAGCAACAGTTTTTCCCATTTGATTGGAAGAAAGCGGATGGGCATATCGCGGTCAAATGATTCGATGTTTGTCCAACATCGCATTTGATGGGCATCTGCCAACTTTTTATTCACTTCCAGATAATCGGCCAGTTCATGATAATTGACCTGTCCGTCCTGAAATGCAAGAATGTCTATGGCGCCTTCCACATTTGTTAGAATCTCATCCCACTCTTTTTCGTGCTCCTGCACGGAGATTGCGCTGTCGCCGCTCATTACCTGATCTGTTTTGACTCCATGGATATAGGGTGAGACCAAGGTGGTAAGATTACCCGACACATTTTTTGCATGTTTCCCAACCTCTGCATATATTTTCGACATGTTCTTTGTCCGCCTGCTGATCTCTTGTGAGAGGTACCATCCTTTAAAAGATGGATGATGGCCATACTTTGCCCAAACCTCATCGATCAGTCTCAAATTGAGATCAATCTCTTTCTGGAATTGCCCCTCAATCCAATAGCGTCCTGAATCATACATGCCGAACATGAAGTTCATGTGGTGTTTATCGGCAAGTGTAAGAAACATTTCTGTCAGGTCAACGGGTGGATAGTAGACATCTTCCGTTTTTAGAATTGATTCAAAGGGAGAGGCGATCCACCAACCCAGTCCGGAACGAATCATCACAACTGTGTTGATTCCGATCTCCTTCATCGATTGAAAATCCCGATCCCATTCCTTCACTCCCCAATTCTGATGTGGAATATCCCAGCTCACTTCATCCAGAAATGTGGCATGTATGGGCATTCCTTTAAAAATCCCGGGAGTTTCAAACCTTTTGTTCGAGAGGAGGTCATTTTTTTTAGCAAGCTCCACCCCTTTTTCTGTGGCATAGTTGCCACTGTGCAATGATTGTGCAGCGAGTACTCCAGCCGATCCCAAAACTGCACTTTTGATAAAATTTCTTCTGCTTTTCATCGAACGGTTGTCTTTGTTTTGAGAATCTGCTCATCCGTTAACTGATCGATTTTTTCCAAAAGAGTCCAACATTGATACAATCCTCTGGGCACGTGGAAGCAACCCTTCCATTTTCCACCTTTCAGGTCGAGCAGTACTTCTCCCTGCCGGTTGAGGTAGCCCCACCATTCCGGGTATTCCGGATCTTTGAAATGCTCCCAGGTATAATTGTGAACCTTTTCAAACCATGAAAGACATTCCTGAGAGCCAGTAAGCTGATATCCTTTCAGCAAGGATATCAATGTTTCGATATGCACCCACCATAATTTTTGATCCCACTCCAGCTGTTGAGGAGGAAATCCTTTCCGGTCCATGAAATAGAAAATGCCGCCATATTTTTTATCCCAACCATATTCCAGTGTTTTCAATGTGGTTTCCACTGCTTTGTTAATCAGTTCAGGACGATGTAGCCTTACACCGAGATCCATGATAAACCACATTGCCTCAATGGCATGGCCGGGATTCATCAGCCTCCCATCGAAGGAGTCGGAGAGTGAGCCGTCGATGTTCAAGTTCTCCACAATCAGGCCACCCATCTCAGGATGGCGGAAGACCTCCATCACTTCGTGAATGCATTTTTCCATGATCTGCACCAGGAAGTCCTCTTCCAGTAAGTGCTCGATTTCCAGGGCCAGGTTGCAGAGAATCATCGGCAGGGAGAATCCTTTCAATGAGCGTCCCCCCGGCGACACCTTATTCCACTTACCTTTCGGGTTGTTCTGCTTGGAAAGAATGATGTCAAATGTTTTTTTTGCTATTTCCGCATATTCACTGTTCCCTGTCGCCAGACTCAACTGACCAAATGCCATGGTGGCGAATGTGTAGGAAAAGATATTATAGGGTTCAATTAACGGTTTTCCTTCCCGTGTAAGGGAAAAATACCAGTTATATTGCCCGTCATGCCCATTTTTTTTCAGGAATTCAGCCCCCTGTAAGGCACAATCAAGCCATTCCTGTCGTTTTTCAACCTTGTTGTAGAGCATCGAGAAAAGCCATACTTCCCTTGCCTGGAGCCAGATAAACTTGTCGGTGTCATACACGTTACCCTGTCGGTCGAGGCATGTAAAATAACCACCAAATTCTTTATCCTGGGAAAAGTTGAGCCAAAATGGTATTACATTGTCAAAAAGCTCACCTTTATATTGAGCAAGAAGAGTGTTTAGATTTTTCATAAATGATTATTAAATAATGAAGCTATTTAAGGGGTCAGATAATAAAATTATTTATTATTCGACAAATTAAGATCAATAATTTCAAATATGCAAGACATATAATAAAAATATTAAGTATTGAGTGAAGAAATAACAAAAATTAAGTATTAGCCCTTAAAAAACAAATATTTTGCTGCATGGAGTAATGAGCGAATTCTCAATTTGTGGGATTAAAAAAGATGATTTAGAGTATTAATGAAAAATATCACTAATTGTAGTGATTGACACGAAAAAAAAATAGATGTTCCTTTGTTTTCAATTATGAATCCAATAAAAGGTACGAGATGAAGCAATTAATGATAGCGTGTATTTTTCTGTTCAGCAATATATTTGTGACTTTTTCAATGGGAAATACACCCGAAAAAGGGGTAAACCCTCAGGATACTTTAAAGGTGTATTATCTCGATGAGGTAGTTGTTCGCAGTTCCGTGAAGGAAACAAATGATCTGAAAAATCTGCCAACTGCCGTTTCCGTGATATCACCGCGGCAGCTTAAGGATAGTCAGATTGAATCGCTTCCGGCGTTGAGTTCATTTATTCCCAATTTCTTTATTCCGCAGTATGGTTCCAAGGTTTCTACCCCCATCTATATCCGCGGCATCGGGGCCAGGTTGGGAGCCCAGACAGTCAGTTTGTATGTGGACAATGTTCCCAGTTTCAACCCTTCGGCATTCGATTTCGAGTTTCAGGATATTCAGCGGATAGAGGTGTTGCGTGGCGCACAAGGTACCCTCTATGGACGAAATGCCATTGGAGGAATTGTGAACATGTATACGCTGTCTCCGCTCACCTTTCAGGGAACACGACTGTCGCTGAGTGGCGGTAATTATGGACAGTTTTCGGTAAAGGGATCCAACTACAGCAAGCTTTCCGATCACTTAGGTCTTTCGGTAGGAGCTTATTATAAGCGGGACGACGGTTATTTCACGAACAGTTACCGAAACGAGAAGGTGGATGGTTCTGAAAACGTGGGTGGCCGGGTGAAGCTTGAGTGGCAGGCAAAACCTGATTTTAAGGCCATGTTCTTTGCCAATTATGACTATTTGTCGGGTGGCGCTTTTCCCTATATGCATGTGGATTCCACAGCGTCCCGGTTTAACGAACCCTCCTCCTACGATCGTCACCTGTTCACGAATGGATTATCGCTCGACTGGATCAAAGACGGATATACCATTCACTCTACAACCGGATTCCAGTATCTGAAAGACGACATGAAGATGGATCAGGATTATACAGATAAATCAGTCTTTTCAATCAACCAGAAGCAGAAGCAGCACTCCGTTAGTCAGGAATTTACCTTGAAGTCCGATTCAGATAGGAAATACAGCTGGGTATGGGGAGTTTTCGGATTTTACGATCACAGGGAGATTGATACCCCTGTAGCAATTAAAGAGGATGGCATGGTCGCCATGCAAGGACATTTGGACGTGGCGATGCAGCGAATGGGAGCTCCGTTGAGAATTGTGTATGCCAACGACCGGATTGATCTCCCCGGTATTTATACAAAACCTTCCCGTGGGGCTGCACTCTTCCATCAGTCTACGCTGACCGATCTTTTCGGATTGGAGGGTTTATCGGCAACGGCCGGTTTGCGGCTCGACTATGAACACACCGGTATTGATTTTTCTACCGAAAGCAATGGTGGCGATGTAAATCTGGTATTCAATATCCCAAACAGGCCCATGCCTCCCATGTTTGTTGAAGGAGACACTTTGCTGCAAGGGAACTACAGCAAGGATTTCTGGAAGGTACTCCCTAAGTTTGCACTCAAGTATGCATTTTCACCCACTTCCACCATTTACCTCTCTGCATCGAAAGGGTATAAAACAGGAGGATACAACGAACAGGCTTTCTCAAAAATACTCCAAAGCGCACTCTCTGCATCGATCATGCGTAACGCGATGAGCGGCATGCCTCCCGGAATGTTCCCTGGGGGTGCGCCAGGCTCCGGTGGAAGTAATGGCTCCGAAACGGTCACACTTGAAGAACAGCTTTCCTACGATCCCGAAACCAGCTGGAGCTATGAACTGGGCGGGCGCTATGAAATGCTCGGTAACAAGCTGACACTTAACTACGCTTTGTTTTATTCCCGCGTCAACAACATTCAGATTATACAGTTGGAAGATCAGGGTACTTCCGGTCGTACGGTAAAGAATGCCGGTACATCAGATAGCAAAGGATTTGAGTTAAGTCTGAAATATAGCCCCGTAAGAAACTTTTCATTGTACGCCGATTACGGCTTTGCAGATGCACGTTTTGTGGATTATGAGGCAGCAGAAGATGTGGATTACTCGGGAAATTATATTCCCTTTGCTCCAAGGCATACATTGAGTCTGGGAGCTGGCTATGTACATCAATTTGGCTACGGTTCCTTTGTCGATAGGCTTATTGCAAACATTCAATATGCGGGGGTCGGTAAAATTTATTGGACAGAGTCGAACAAAACAACGCCTGCGGCCAATGAAGAAGCGGTTGCACTTTATCAGCCTTTCTACGGACTGGTCAATGGGACCATCGCTGCCGAAAAGGGTGCTTTCTCACTGGAGTTCTGGGTTAAGAATCTATTTAACACCGATTATCATTCGTTCCTTTTTGAAGCATCAGACATGACCACCGGAAAGGTCAATCAATTTGTGCAGCGCGGTTATCCCACCCGACTGGGAGCCACCTTGCGTTATACAATTGACAGATAATATAAGTTTAGCATGGTATGTATACTGCTAAATTCTCGACTGACAATGTTTTGTGACCCATATTGGTCCTCGTTCCACTAAAAGAGCAGAACTTGCTACGCTTCAAACAGCTGCTCTTTTTAGGTTCCTCGAGGTCAATGGGTCCCCACAAAACATTGATAGGTCTCATCTTTAGCTGTATATACCCCAATTTATAAACATGCGAAACTTGAGCAGATAAAATATAATATATGAGTAATTCAGATTGGTAATCTTCCCGTCAGATGTCTGTACACTAAGGTTTAATCTTCCCACTCAGCATCAAGCTGGCAATAATGACCGATCCGATCAGTAAAATAATGATGACAGCCCATTCCCAGCGCTTGGGCTGTTTTTTTTGTTCCCTTTTTGCTCGGATGAACAACAACGATCCAATGCCATAGAAGAGTATCGATAAGACAAGGTATCTGATGCCCACAGCGTAGATCACGTAGAGAGAATAAAGGGTGCCAAGCAACGCAATCACAAGATGGTGGGGCGATTCTTTTTTTCTGAGACTCAGCGCAATCTTTACAGCATAGAGCGATGAAAGTAGGTAGGGGATGAGCACCAGCGTGGTGGCAATGGTGATGGCGGCGAGGTAGGTCTCATTGAGCTGGGGTGAGAGGATGGAGAGTAGGAAGAGCTGCGTGAAGCACTGCGTGAGGAGCAGCGCATTCACCGGTGTGCCCTTCCGGTTTACCTTCCGGAAAGTGCGGGGCAGCACCCCATCCTGTGCAGCAGCATAAAGCGTTTCCACCGAAAGCAGGATCCAGGAGAGGCTGGCGCCCAGTACCGAGACCATGATTCCCAGCTTGATAATGATGCCCCCGGCAGCGCCGATGGCTGTGCGGGAGAGTACCAGTGACAATGGTGTGTCGGAGGCTGCCAGCTCCTCAGCCGGAACTGAGGACATCGCGATAAAAGTGATCAGCATATAGACGGCCAGCACGATCAGTAGGGAAAGAATGATGGTCAGTCGCACGGTCTTCTGGCTCTTTGCCCGTCCCGATAACACGGAGGCCGCTTCCATACCGACAAAACACCAGAGGATAATCGCCATCGCTTCCTTCACCTGCAATAGGGGAGCCGTGGGTTCACCTGTAGAAGCTAGCCGGTTGTGCCAGTCGGCCGTAAAAAAGAGATCGCTTCGTACCAAAGAGATTCCCAGAATTATAATCAACAGAATGGGAATCAGCTTTGCTGTTGTCACAATAAAGTTGAGGATGGCTCCTTCGCGGATGCCGGCCATCAGAATGGCATAGAAGAACCAGAGCAGCGCCGATCCGATCAGAAAAGCAGTGAAGGGAGAGAGCGCCCGTTCTCCCAGCAGGTCGTTCAATGTCTTGAAGAAGAGCGCCAGATAGCTGATGTTTCCGAGCCAGCCTACCGACCAGTAGCCCCAGGCCGAGTTGAAGCCCATGTAATCGCCAAAACCATCGCGGGCATAGGCATAGACCCCACTTTTTAAATCGGGCTTGCGTGCAGCAAGGTAGACAAACACCAACGCCAGCATCAACGCTCCCAGACCGCCTACTATCCAGGCAATGAGTGTGCCTTGTGGGTTGGCTACCTGAATCAAATCCTTGGGTGAGTTGAAAATGCCGGATCCAATCATGGAGCCAAGTGCCACAAAAACCAGTAGCCACAAACCCAATTTTTCCTCTTTTTTTGCCATTTTCTATGGAATAAATGCCAGCACCCAGTGTTGCTGTCAACCAAAAATCCAGATCAGCAGCACAACGATAACCAGGGATGGGAGCATATTCATGATGCGGAGCTTTTTGATTTCGAGAATATTGATTCCCAGACCGATCAACAGGATGCCACCCACGCTGGTGAGCCCGAGAATGATTTCATTGTTGAAGAAACTCCCTGCATAACCTGCCAAAAGCGTAAGAGATGCCTGAAATATAAACAGGGGTAGTGCAGAAAAAATTACCCCCACGCCAAAAGCAGATGCCAGCAGAATGGCAGAGAAGAAGTCCATCAACGATTTGGTGTAGAGCAGGTCGGGTGAACCTCCTGTGCCTTCCTGGATGGTACCCAGAATGGTCATCGACCCCACACAAAACAAGAGAAACGCTGTGATTAACCCTTCGGAGAACTTTTCACTGCCGATGCGAAAACGATGCTTCAGGCTGTCGCTCAGCTGTGCGGCGCCTTTTTCCAGGTTCCACCATTCTCCCAACAATGAGCCGATGGCAAGGCTGCTCACCACGATCAGGATTTTTTTCATCTCCACGGCCATGGAAGCGCCAATGGCCAGCGTGAAAAGGCCAATTGCCTGAAAATAAATGGAGGAGATACGTTCAGGCATCCGCTTTTTAAGCAGGAGCCCGATCACTCCGCCACCCAATACAGCTGCTGTATTTACAAGGGTTCCGATCATCATTTATTGCAATAATCGGCAAAAATACCCATTAATTGTGAGAAATAAACGCAGATAATACTGCAAAGATTTGTTCCAAGGAAAAAAGAACTGTTTTTGCACAAAATTCGTACCTTTGTGACCCTTGAAAAATTATAATAACAGGATATGTACAATTGGTTTGAATGTAAAATACGATACGACAAGATGCTGGAGACCGGCATGCAGAAAACAGTGACCGAACCCTATCTGGTAGACGCACTGTCGTTCACCGAGGCGGAAGCAAGAATTATTGAAGAGATCAAGCCTTTTATCTCCGGTGAGTTTACCGTTTCCGATATCAAGCGCGTAAAATATACCGAGTCTTTCTTCAACGAGACAGGCGATCGCTATTTCAAGGCCAAACTTTACTTCATCACCCTCGATGAGAAAAGTGGCTCCGAAAAGAAAACAGCGATCAACATGCTGGTGCAGGCTACCGAATTGAAAGAGGCGGTAGAGATTGTGGAGGCGGAGATGAAGAAGACAATGATCGATTACACCTTTGCCGCCGTCAACGAAACACCCATCATGGATGTATTTCCTTATACGGGAGGAAAAGCTGCAGAAACTACAACATGACCATTCAGGCACATATAGCGGCATTGCAGGAGAGCATTCCAAAAGATGTAACCGTTGTAGCGGTCTCCAAGTTTCATCCCTCAGCGATGATCCGGGAAGCGTATGACAGCGGGCAACGTATCTTTGGCGAGAGCCGCGTGCAGGAGCTGGTAACCAAGCAGCAGGAGTTGCCTGGAGATATTCAGTGGCATTTTATCGGCAGCTTGCAGCGTAACAAAGTGAAACAGATCGCACCCTTTATCTCGCTGATCCACAGCCTCGACAGTGAAAAGCTCATGCAGGAGATCGACAAGCAGGGTGCCGCTCACCAACGGGTTATCCCTTGCCTGCTGCAACTTCACATAGCCGAGGAGGAAACCAAATCGGGATTCTCTCCCGATGAGTGCCGAAGTTTTCTGGCAAGCGGGACATGGAGGGAGTGTACCCATGTACAAATCTCCGGCGTAATGGGGATGGCCACGTATACCGACGACGAAGCGCATATCAGGAAGGAATTCAGGCTGCTAAAATCACTTTTTGAGGAATTTAAGGCAAACTATTTTGCAGAAGAAACCGCTTTTAAGGAGATATCGATGGGTATGTCGGGCGATTATTCCCTGGCCATGGAGGAAGGAAGCACCATGGTCCGTTTGGGCACGCTGATTTTTGGAGCGAGATAGGTTCGATGTTTCCCAACTCCGTCTGCTTTTTTCCCGATAGCATATCGATTTGATCGATTAAAATATCTATTTTTGTTAATCATATAAATTGAAGAACATTTTTCGCCCATGATTAATTTAGAAACAACATTTGCAGGTTTAAAACTGAAGAACCCGCTTATTGCAGGAAGCAGCGGGCTGACCAATTCAATTCAAAAGATACAGGAGCTGGAAGAAGCTGGTATCGGCGCCATCGTGCTGAAGTCGCTTTTCGAGGAGCAGATTGAGAATCATTCCGAGAAACTGTCGCAACTCTCTGATTATCCCGAGGCAGCCGATTATATCAACACCTACATCGAAATGAATCACGTGGAGAAGTATCTCGATCTGATTCGTACTGCCAAGGAAACCTGCTCGGTACCCATTGTAGCCAGTATCAACTGCTACAAATCGGCCAGATGGGTGGATTTCGCCAAAACCATTCAGCAGGCAGGTGCCGATGCATTGGAGCTCAATCTCTTTGTGTTGAACGCCGGAGAATTCAATGATTCCTATCTGGAGGATACATACGTGAATGTGGTCAGGGAACTGAAGAAGACCCTTCGCATCCCGTTGGTGATCAAGATGGCGAAGAACATCAGCAATTTGCCCGGCCTGGTGGGTAAGCTCAAGGCGTTGGGCGCCGATGGAGTGGTGCTATTCAACCGTTTTTATCAACTCGATATTGACATCAAAAAACTGGAAATCACTGCGGGACCTGTTTTCAGCAACCAGGCCGATTTCAGCGACACCCTGCGGTGGACAGCCATTGTGTCGGGGCGTGTCCCCGATTTCGATATTGCCTGTTCCTATGGTGTGCATAACTGGGAAGATGTGATCAAAGGGATCCTTGCCGGGGCCGGAGGAATTCAGCTCTGCAGCGTCCTGTATGAACAGGGCCCGGAGGTGATTGGAGAAATACTCACCTTGATGGAGGAATGGATGCAACAGAACAACTATGAGCGGTTGGAAGCATTCAAGGGTAAATTAAATTATGCCAATATTTCGAGTCCGTACCTCTACGAAAGAGTGCAGTTTATGAAATATTTCTCCAATTACAAGTAAGGTTATGAATATTCAACAACTCGAGTACATTATTGCAGTAGATAATTATCGCCATTTCTCCAAAGCTGCTGAAGCCTCTTTCGTTACCCAACCCACCTTGAGTATGATGATTCAGAAGCTCGAAGAGGAACTGGGAGTGAAAATCTTCGACCGCTCTCAGCTTCCTGTTCACCCCACTGAAATAGGAAAACGGATCATTGATCAGGCGCGGGTAGCTGTGGCTCAGGTGAACCAGCTCAAGGAAATTGTGCAGGAAGAAAAAGGCATAGTGAAAGGTGTTTTCCGACTGGGGATCATACCGACCATTTCACCCTACCTTCTTCCCAGGCTCATGCAGGTGCATAGTGAGAATAAATTCGATATCCGCATTGTGATCTCTGAACTCACGACCGACCAGATATTAAAAGGGCTCTCGAATGACTCACTCGATGGCGGCATTCTGGCCACACCTCTGAAAGAGCCGGCTATCAAAGAGCATCCCATCTATTATGAGCGGTTCTTTGCCTATATTTCACCTGTGGAGAAGACAATCTACGCCAAGACATCGATCGATGAGAGCGATCTCACCGCTGCGCGACTCTGGCTGCTGGATGAGGTTCACTGTTTCAGGACGCAGATTTTACACCTCTGTAACTTCAAGAAACGAAGAGGGGGCAACCAACAATCTATCTTTTCCTATGAAGCTGGCAGCATCGATACATTGATCAACATCGTGGATAAGAACGATGGGCTGACAGTGATTCCCGAGATGGCACTGAGCAGCCTGAGCGAAACACAGATGAAAAATGTACGTTCCTTTAAGAACAGTACTCCCGTGCGAGAGGTGAGTCTGGTTACGCGGAAAGAGTTTTTCAGGGAACGATTGCTCAGCATCCTGATCGACGAAGTGAAGATGGCCATTCCACGATCGCTTCAGGACGAAGCCATGAAGAAATACGTGGTGCCGTTGTAGTCTCCGGTTGTCACAAAACGCAGGGGCAGCAGTCGTTGCCCCTGTCGAATCGTAGAACAGCCTGTTACAGTGTCACTTTAAGACCCGCGAAGAAGGTTCTTGGCATTCCCGGGCCATAGATATAGCTCGAGGCTCTTCCCGCACCCGTGTCGAAATCCTTCTGATAGGCATCGAGCATGTTCTGCACCCCAGCATTGAGCTCGAGTTGCGTATCGTAATAGAGGTTGAACGTATAGGCTATCTTTGTGTTAAGCTCAAAGAAGGAGGGTGATTCTTCGGTGATGTTCACCCGTGAAAACCGATCTTTCCCCTCCACACCAAAGCCTGCCTCATGGGGTACCAGCATGCTACCGGTATAGTTTCCGGAAAGTGAAACCGAGAGTCTGTTTACAGGGGTGAGTGTAGCCACAAAATAGGCATAGTTGTCGGGGGTACGCATCATCCTTCGGGTGGGTGTCACCTCATCGAGTGGTTCTTCCTGGGCGTTGGCGGGTTCCCACCATTTTCTTTCCTCATCATACAGACTTCGCTGGATCGTAGCTCCCGCTTGCAGATCGAGTAGCTTCCCAAAAACGGCTCTTCCCTCCAGGTTCATCCCATATACCTTTGCTCCGTATCCCGCATTTTCGATGATGATCTCATTGCCTCTTTTCACCTCTGTAAAAGGGTTTTCGAGCTGCGTATAAAATCCTTCCACCAGGAGGTTAAACAACGATGCGCCTGACTGGTGATAGAGATCCACAGAGCCGCTGATGCTTTTTGAACGCTCCTCAATGAGGTCGTCCGACAAGATTCTGATGACCTGCTTTCCCCCTGCGATGTCCACATGGAGGTTTTCATCAAACACCTGCGGCGCACGAAATCCACCGCTGTAGGTTAGGCGGACATTGATGTTCTCCGTAGGGTTATATCGTAAATTGAGGCGCGGACTGAAGATGGCATGTTTCACCAGGTTGTGCTTATCAAGCCGCCCGCCGATCAGGAAACTCCACATCGCTGTCTTCCATTCATTTTGCAGGAATGAGCTGGCGGTACGGGTATTTTGTGCGATGTCCACGGCACGGTAACCGCTCTCATCTTCGAGGTTGCTTCCCGTATATTCCAGTCCTGCAGTCAGGTCTGCCGGCATAAACCCCAAATTGTCGAAAGAATGAATATAGTGTCCCCCTAACTGATAGGTGAGCTCCGCAGTGTTTCCAAATGAATTAATCCGCAGCAAGTTGTTTGCGATGGCGTTGTAGATCTCATCGAGTTCGGCCTGATTCATATCCGGTTCTGCAGGAGGGATATTTTTATCGTAAGGTTCGCCGGCACCATAGTAGCTCTCTCTGTCGGTATGGCTGGCTGCGGCATAAAGTGTCAACTTATGCCGTTGATCTGCAGAGTAGCGGTCGAAGTTGAGCGATCCACTGTTGATATAATGCTCCACCTGTTCTGTGATATAACTTTCAAATGGTTGTAACTTCAGTTGGTCGCCTCCTCGCCTGAACTCATGCAGGTTGCGGTATTCGAGTGTCAGCCTTGAGTAGACCCCCGTCTTCAGAAAGCTGCGGAAACCGAGGGAGCGGTTTTTAAGCAGTGGAAGCTCCGTAAAGCCATCTTCATCCATATCTACCCCGTCCCGGAGTCTGTGTTGTCCGTATACCATGATGCCTGCGTTTCGAGAGTCGTTTACCAGAGAGGCATTGAAGGTGGTATTGTTTTCCAAAGCTCCACTATCATGTATCCCGGATAGGGTATGAGCGAACTCCCCCGTGTTGCGGATAGGCTCCCGGGTGATGATGTTGATGGTGCCACCAATGGCGTTTGCACCAAAGAGTGCTGATCCGCCACCACGCACCACCTCAATGCGTTCAATCATGTTGGCTGGTATCTGCTCCAGACCGTATACACCCGACAGGGCACCCACCATGGGGCGTGAGTCAATCAATATCTGCGAATAAGAGCCCTCCATCCCGTTGATGCGTACCTGTGTGGTGCCACAATTCTGACAGTTGTTCTCCACCCGCAAGCCCGGTTGAAACTTTAACCCGTCGGACAATGTTTTGGAATTGGTCACATTGAGCGTTTGCATGTTCAGCACACTCACCAGGGAGGGTGCCATGCGTCGGGTGGTTTCGTTTCGGTTGGCTGAGATCACTACTGCATCGAGCGATACATTTTCTTCCTCCAGCTCAAAATCGATCTCCAACGTGCTGTTGGGTCGAATGGTTACTTCTCTTGTGAATGTTTTGTAGCCAATCATGGATGCTTCCAACCTGAAGTTACCTGTAGGCAGATTACGCAGAAAATAGTGTCCCGACGCATCGGTCGTGATGCCGATGGTGGTACCCTGTAATTTGATGGTCACATAGGGCAGGTGCTCTTTGGTTTTTCGGTCCAGTACATGCCCAAAGATATTGGCATCGCTCTGTGCCGGATGATTCCCGTCGCGCTGTGCATACAACGAGAGCGTAGATATATAGAGGATGATACAAATAAAATTTTTCATTTTAACTGTTTAATTGATTTAACTGAGGTGAATGTATCCGCAGGAGGGCACAAGTGAAGATAGCTTCACTGCGCTCAGGCTCAGAAAGGGATACGTAAGAAATAAACGGGTCAGGCCGCTATAGGGGGAGCTCTCAGTTGCCGGGGAGCAGCTGCTCTGATCAGGTGACCAGGTTGGTAGTAATTGGGATAATATTCAGAAACCAAAGGGGCAATGCCGACCACATCAATAGCTGGAATGATATCCGGTGTGAGTGATGTCTTAAAAATCTGATCAAGCAGTTGCAGTTCTTTCTGGGTGTGATCATGGGTGGGCATCGCTCCCTGTTTAAAGGGATGAGAATGCACGTAAGTTGTCTTGTTAATGATGTGGGTATGGGTAAAAAGTGACATTCCCCCTGCGTACAGTGTAAACAGTACCAGACAGAACCACCTTGTCGGAGTATAATTCTTCCACTTCATCCGGGTACAAAGATATGTTTTTTTGGCAAACCACAGCATCCCTTATTTTTTTTCTGGGTTTGCCGGGCTTACACATCAATCCGTGAGGTTTTTATCATCTTAAAAATTTGTGCTACATTTGCAACAGGAAAATTTCAGGTATGGAGCCACTGTCGGTCATTCAAAAATACTATAAGGAAGGAACGAAATTGTATAATATCTACTTCACCCACGTGAGCCAGGTGACGGATAAAGCACTTTCTATTGCCCGGAATCATCCCGAGTTGGCAGTGGATGTCCGGTTTATCGAGGAGGCTGGCATGCTTCACGACATTGGCATTTTTCAGACCAATGCACCCCACATTGCTTGCCAGGGTAGCTTCCCTTATATTTGTCATGGTTATCTGGGGCGAGAGCTGCTCACGGTAGAGGGTTATCCCAAGCATGGGCTGGTTTGTGAAAGGCACACAGGTACAGGCCTGAGCCTCGAAACCATCATCAACCGCAAGCTGCCTATTCCTCATCGAGACATGCGTCCGGTAAGCCTGGAGGAGAAAATCATCTGCTTCGCGGATAAGTTTTATTCCAAGTCGCAGCTCGGGAAAGAGAAGACGGTAAAGAAAATCAGACAAAATCTCAGCAGTCACGGCTGGCATCAGGTCGAAATATTCGATGAATGGTGTGAGTTATTCCTATAAATGATCTGTTTTGAGGGGAAATTATCATTTTTGGCAAACTATTTGTAGTGTCTATCTGGGTTAATGAAAAAGAATATGAAACAGAAGGATAATCAGCATATCGATCCCCTTGAGAGGGATGAGGAGATGAGTAAGGAAGCGACGCCGGAGCAAGAGATGAGTTCGGGTGAAGTAAAGGAAGACAAATTGACAGGTGAACCTGAACCGGCCAATTTGCCGGAACAGCTGGTGGAGCTGCAACAGAAATATGATGAACTGAACAACAGCTATCTTCGCTTGCACGCCGAATTCGATAATTTTCGCAAGCGTACGCTGAAAGAAAAAGCCGATCTCATTAAAAGTGGAGGTGAGCGTGTGTTACTCGATGTCATCTCGTTGGTGGACGATTTTGAACGTGCCCTTGTTATTCTCCACGAGGCGGAAGACAGGGAGGCCATGCTAGAGGGAATGAATCTTATTTATGGCAAGTTCACCAACTTCCTGAAGCAACATGGCGTGAAGGAAATAGAAGCCATTGGTCAACCGTTTGATGCAGACCGTTTCGAGGCAGTGACGACCATTCCGGTTCAGGATGAATCCCAGAAAGGAACGGTCGTTGATTGTATCATGAAAGGATATGCCTTGAATGATAAAATTATCCGTTTTCCAAAAGTAATTGTGGGAGAATAAAATGGCAGCAAAAAGAGATTTTTACGAAATACTGGAAGTTGCCAAGACAGCTTCAGCCGAAGAAATTAAGAAGGCTTACCGCAAGAAAGCTATTCAGTTCCACCCCGATAAAAATCCGGGTGACAAGGAAGCCGAAGAAAATTTTAAAGAGGCGGCTGAAGCCTATGAGGTGTTGAGCGATGCGAACAAACGTGCCCGTTACGACCAGTTTGGCCATGCCGGTGTGGGAGGTGCAGCATCGAGCGGAGGCTTTGGCGGTGGCATGTCAATGGACGATATCTTCTCTCAGTTTGGAGATATCTTCGGTGGCCATTTTGGAGGCTTTGGCGGTTTCGGAGGCTTTGGTGGCGGTCAGCGCGGCCGAAGAGTGAACCGAGGTTCCGACTTGCGCGTCAAGGTGAAGCTGAATTTGAAGGAAATTCTGAATGGCGTAGAGAAGAAGATCAAAGTAAAAAAATATGTTTCCTGCACCCATTGTAGTGGGAACGGTTCTGAGAACGGCACATCCCTATCTACTTGTGCTACCTGCAATGGCTCGGGAGTGGTGACACGGGTCGCAAATACCATCCTGGGGCAAATGCAGACTTCCTCTACCTGTCCCACATGCAATGGCGAAGGAAAATCTATCACCCGAAAATGTGTTCACTGCAATGGAGAGGGGATTCTGCGGGAAGAAGAGGTTATCCCTATCAGGATACCTGCCGGCGTGGCCGAAGGAATGCAACTGTCCATGTCTGGCAAAGGGAATGCTGCCCGCCGGGGTGGCGTCAACGGTGATTTGTTGATCGTGATTGAGGAGGAGGAGGATCCAAACCTGATTCGCGACGAGAACGATGTGATCTATAACCTGTTTCTCAGTTTCCCGATGGCTGCATTGGGTGGAACAGTGGAAGTGCCGACCATTGATGGAGTGGCCAAGGTAAAGATTGAGCCCGGAACACAGCCGGGGAAGGTACTCCGGTTGCGCAACAAGGGGCTCCCTTCGGTCAATTCCTATGGAAAAGGTGATGAACTGGTCAACGTGAATGTCTACGTTCCGGAAAACCTGAATGAAAAAGAACGAAAATGGATGGAGGACATGAAGCAGTCGGAGAACTTTGTCCCGTCAGCCTCTGCACGCAAAAGTGTCTTTAATAAGTTCAAGAAAATGTTTGACTGACGTGGCTCATCCCTGATCGGTTCAGACTATTTCATTGTCATGGCATCTTCTTTGAGATGCCTTTTTTTTGCGAACAAAATAAATTAATGAAAAATTTCCGTAATTCAATCTTTTATTCATTTTTAATTATTTACTTTGCATATCAAAATAAAAATGAATAAAACAAGCCAGATAAATCACATGATTAGCTGTAACTGTTTGAGCTTTTTTATCAATCTATTTGCTAAAACCACTTAATATGCAACGCAAACTTTTAATCAGGGATCTGACATTAAGAGACGGGCAACAGTCAGCATTCGCCACCCGCATGAACCAATCACAGGTTGACAGGGTATTGCCATTTTACAAGGATGCCAATTTTTACGCTATGGAGGTCTGGGGTGGTGCCGTCCCCGATTCTGTCATGCGTTTCCTGGGTGAAAATCCCTGGGACAGGCTCAAAAAGGTCTATGAGGGTGTCGGTGGAGCGTCGCACCTGACCGCTTTGTCGAGAGGCAGAAACCTTTATGGCTATGCTCCCTATCCAGATGAAATTATTGATGGATTTTTTAAGCACGCTGTTTCCAACGGTCTTCACATCATGCGTATATTCGATGCGTTGAATGATGTGGACAACATCCGTTCGAGTGTGAAATCCATCAAAAAATATGGAGGTATGGCAGATTGTGCGGTATGTTATACCATTGATCCCAAATATGATGACGAACAGACTCCACAGCCCGCAACGAAGAGTGGATTCTTTGCCCGGTTAACAGGCAAAAAAAAGGAGATAGAACAGCCTGCGCACAAACCTGTTTTCACCGATGCTTATTTTTTGCAGACTGCCAAAGAGATGGAGGCAATGGGTGCCGACATGATCACCATCAAGGATATGAGTGGGTTGATTCCACCATCGCGTGTGGCAGCACTTGTTTCTCTGTTCAAGAAAGAATTGCATGTGCCCATCGATTTTCATACCCACTGTACACCGGGGTACGGCCTGGGTTCAGTGCTTTCGTCCATCATAAACGGTGTGGATGTGGTTGACACCAACATATGGTACTTCTCCGGTGGCCCAGCGGCTCCCGCCATTGAACTGGTCTATCTCTTCTGCAAGAAACTGGGCGTAGAGTTGGATGTAAATATGGAGGCCGTCGCAAAAATTAATGCCGAGTTGCTGCATATTCGCAAAGAGTTGGATGCGTTTGATACGGTGAAGCAATTTCCCAATGCGTTTAATCCGCTCACCGATGTGCTGCCGGCACAAGTCGATCGGCTGTTCGATGATGCCATTCTTGCTGCCAAAAATAACCGGGAATCGGATTTGTTGGCTGCTTGTCATGCCATTGAAGCATATTTTAATTTCCCTTTGCCCGATGAAAAAGTAAAGAATGCCGAAATACCCGGTGGCATGTATACCAACATGGTGGCCCAATTGAAGCAGTTCAATGCGCTTGATATTCTGGAAGATGCCATGAAACTCATTCCGAGTGTACGGCTCGATGCAGGCTTGCCCCCGTTGGTGACACCCACCAGTCAGATCGTGGGTGTACAGGCAGTAAGTTCTACGCTGAACCTGCAGAACGGACGTGACAAGTATGCCAATGCTTCCAATCAGTTTGTGGCTTTGGTGAAGGGAGAATACGGCAAAACGCCTGTGCCGGTAGATCCGGAATTCCGTGAGAAGATTACAGGCTCACCTTTGGAGGTTCCTTACGACACATCGAAATACAAAAAGCAGGAGAATCCGCTGCTCCCTGAATGGGGAAATGTGCAGTTGGCTCAAAATGAGGAAGAAGTGTTGTTGCTTGAACTATTTCCTTCGGTGGCAGCCAATTATCTCAGGAAAATCAGGGAAGAAGAGTTTACACGGAACCAGGCTGAGGTAGAAGTCTCCGGATCCACCCTGCAACCTTCGTCCACAACCATCGAGACAGAAGAAGAGCCAGAGGGTTATCTCGTTTTAAGTCCCATGCCCGGAACAATGATGAAGATTGTGGCCGAGGAGGGTGATGTAGTCGGCAAAGGTGCCAAGCTGTTTGTGCTGGAGTCGATGAAAATGGAAAATGACATCATCTCCGATTACGCGGGGAAGGTATATAAAATTTATGTAACACAGGGCAGCTTGCTACAGGAAGGCCAGCCGGTGATGAAAATTCTACTGTAACGACCAATCTTTGCGATATAAGCTGTCTCAAAAAATTTTTTGAGACAGCTTTTTTTTTCAGGAAATGGAGCCCTCCTTCGGCAACCTGAAATGCAGAAATAATAGCCTTTTGCACGGATAATGGAAGGGTAATGCACGGGTAATGGGTCGTTATCTCCTTATACATATACGGAGTGATAACGGAGGGATAAGGGAGGGATACCGAACATGATACGAGCAAGGTAGCAAGAAAGACCGTCTCATCATAAAACATGATAGGAATAAAAGGCAGGTCGGGTGTCCCCGATCAGTCCCTTTTTCTGCAACATGGTTAAGGAGATCAGGATGATTCAAATCATGAAATTGCGTGCTTCTGTTAAAGAGTCGATCTTTCCCACGTCGATTACTTGTAGATTGTCGGGGATGAATGCCGTCAGTTCTACTTTGTCACATACCGACAGATAAAAATCGATGATGGAGAATTTCTCCTTGTATGCTTTCATATAGGAGAGAAGTGATGGGGAGATTATGTGAATTCCCGAGAAAGCAAGTTGCCGATAGCAGGTGGGATCGATATCACGAAAGGGCGATTTTACTTCGCCTGTTTGATGATTGATCCAGCCCTTCAGGTGGTTGTTGTGATCGAACAGCAGATAGCGTGATGTCTGGCGTTCACTGCAGAGTAGGGTTGCAGCCGTATAGTTCTTCAGGTGAAAGTGATACAGATCGTGCAGGTTGACGTTGGATAAAATGTCGACATTGTGAATCAGAAATGGCTCGTTGTCGTCGAAGAACCAGGCTGCTTTTTTGATGCCTCCACCGGTATCCAGCAACTGTTCTCTTTCATCGGAAAATTCAATCCGGATGTCAAACAGATGGTTCTCCTGCACAAAGTCAATAATTTGCTGACCGAAATGATGAATATTGATGATGATTTCATCAAAACCAGATTGTTTGAGTTTTTCAATGGTGTGCTGCAGCAAGGGTTTTCCGGCGACCGGCACCAACGCTTTGGGTATGTTGTCGGTCAGGGGCTTCAGGCGTGTGCCAAGCCCGGCGGCAAAGATCATTGCTTTCATCTTTTCCGGAATTCCTGTTCCATGTTTTGTTCGCGGTGAATCAGCGATACCCGCACACCGAATTCCTTTGAGATGTGTTCTGCTACATGCTGGGCAGCGTAGACCGACCGATGCTGACCGCCCGTACAGCCAAAGGAGACCATGAGATTGGTAAACTTTCGCTCCATATAACGGGTTACATGCCTGTCGATAAGGGGATAGATGGTATCCAGAAACGTGGTCATTTCCCCATCCTCTTCCAGAAACTTAATCACTGGTTCATCGAGTCCGGTTACATTGTTATACCGTTCGTATTTTCCCGGATTGTTGATGGCACGACAGTCGAATACATATCCTCCTCCGTTGCCCGACGCATCATCGGGGATACCCTTTTTGTAAGCAAAGCTGTAAACCCGTACTTCCAGCTCTCTTTTACGTGAGTCGGCGAATTGTTTCAATTCGGTCATCTCTTTCAACAGCTTGCAGAGGTAGGGATACTCGGCAAAATCATCCTGAAGCAGTTCGCGCAGGTTGTCCAGCGCAAAGGGTACGCTTTGGATAAAATGAGGTTTTTTCTCGAAATAGCCTCTGAAGCCGTAAGCCCCCAATACCTGGAGTGTGCGGAAAAGAACAAACTGACGCAGTCGGTAGCAAAAGTTTTCCTTATTTACGGGTTGGTATTTCTGCAAGGAGGCGATGTAACTCTCGATCAGCTCTTCACGTAGTCCGGAAGGGAGGTTTGCTTTCGCTTGCCAGAGGAAGGAGGCTACATCGTAATAGACCGGTCCTTTCCTGCCGCCCTGGAAATCGATAAAGAACGGATTGCCATTCAACAGCATCACGTTGCGTGACTGAAAATCGCGGTACATAAATGTGTCGGTCTCCTCTTCCAGCAAGACCTCCGCGAGCTTCTCAAAATCATTTTCCAGAAGATCTTCCCTGAAATCCAAGCCGGTCGTCTTCAGAAAACTGTATTTGAAATAATTGAGGTCCCACATTACCGAGCGACGATTGAATTCAGGCAAGGGGTAGCACACCCTGAAATCGAGATGCTCAGCCCCTCTGTACTGAAAATCGGCCAACAAGGAGATGGTTCTGTGCAGGAGCGCTTTCTCTTCGTGATCAAACACACCGGTCAGCCTTCCTCCTTTGATTAAATCGAACAGGTGGGTGTCACCCAGATCCTCCTGCAGGTAAAACATCCCGTCGTCCGATACGGCAAGCAGCTCCGGCACATTCAATTGCTGAGAGCGAAAATGCTTTGCCAGCCGGATGAAAGCGCGGTTCTCATCGCGCGATTCCCCATGTACGCCGATAAGCGATATCCCATCACGCTGTATGCGGTAATATTTCCGGTTGGAACCCGAGGAAGGCAGTGCCTCCAGATTGGGATTTCCTATTCCGGTATGATCTGTAAAGAGGGAGATGAGTTGTTGCATGTTCCAAGTTTGGGCGTTTAAAAGTTTCGTCGTTTCGTCGTTGCGGGGTTTGTACGTTTCGGCGTTCAATGTTTTTGGATTTTACCGACTGCAGTAATCATCCAGCTCTTTCAACCAGACGGCTGCCGAAGCATCGCTCGGCATGCGCCAGTCGCCACGGGGCGAAAGGTTCACAGAGCCCACCTTGGGTCCGTCGGGTAGGCAGGAGCGTTTGAACTGCTGTGCAAAAAAGCGCTTGTAAAATACCCGCAGCCATTGCGCTATTTCGTCGGGAGTGTATTTTTCGTTAAAAGCCTGACAGGCCAGGAAGAAAATACGTTTTGGTCCGTCACCGTAGCGAAGCATGCGATGTAGGAAGAAATCGTGCAGCTCATAGGGACCCACAAAATGTTCCGTTTTTTGGGCGATGTTTCCCTCTTCATCCGCCGGCAGGAGCTCGGGACTAAATGGCGTATCGAGCACGTCGTGCAGGATGCTACGGGCAGGTTCCTCCATCCTGTTGTCGGCGATCCATTGCACCAATCGGGCCACCAGTGTCTTGGGTATACTTGCATTCACGGCATACATCGACATGTGGTCGCCATTATAGGTAGCCCATCCCAGGGCAAGTTCCGACATGTTTCCTGTACCCACGACCAGACCCCCGGTCATATTGGCGTAATCCATCAGAATCTGGGTACGCTCCCGCGCCTGACTGTTCTCGTATGTGATGTCGTGCCGGTGAATGTCGTGCCCGATATCTTTGAAATGTTGGGTGACTGCTTCTGTAATGGAAATCTCCTTCATGGTTACGCCCGCCGACTTCATCAGTTCAACAGCGTTGTGATAGGTTCGTTTTGTGGTTCCAAACCCCGGCATGGTGATGCCATGGATATTTTCACGGGGAAGGCCGAGGAGATCGAATGCCTTGATGGTTGCGAGAAGGGCCAGGGTGGAATCGAGGCCGCCCGAAATGCCGATGACCGCTGTGGTCACTCCTGTATGCTGCAGGCGCTTCGCCAACCCGTTTGTCTGAATAAGAAATACCTCCGAAAGATACTCTTCGGCTCTGTCTTCTGAAGGGATAAAAGGGTGGGGGTTGAAGGTGCGGTACCATTTATCGGGAGTGACCGGAGGAAGGAAGCAGTCTGTCTCCGAGATATGTCCTGAAGCTGCTGTCAGATAGTTGGTGTTTTTGATCCGGTCGTGTCGCAGCGCGTCGATGTCGATGTCGGCAATGGTGAGTTCACTCTTCTGCGAGAAACGTTTCGATTCAGCCAGCAGCGATCCGTTCTCGGCAATCAGGCAGGCACCTGAAAAAACCAGGTCGGTGGTCGATTCGCCACACCCCGCTGAGGCGTACACGTAGGCGGCGTTGCATCGTGCCGACTGCTGGAGTACAAGCGACTTCCTGTACTGGTGTTTGCCTACCAGCTCGTTGCTGGCAGAGAGGTTGAAAAGGATATCTGCTCCCTGCAGTGCCAGGCTTGAGGAGGGAGGATTGGGTGTCCATAAATCTTCACATATCTCAATCGCAAAGTGGGCGTAGGGTGTATGAAAAACCATTCCTTCGGAAGCAATAGGCACTGCTTCACCGCCAATCTCTACCGAAAAGTCAGGCAGGTCGCCAGCCGCGGCAAACCATCTTTTCTCGTAATATTCCCTGTCGTTGGGGATGTTCGTTTTGGGAACAATACCCAGAATGCCTTCGGCGGATATGACGGCAGCCACATTGAACAGGCTGCTTTTGATGCGGAGCGGCAGTCCCACGATGGCGATGAGAGAAGGTTTCTCTTTCATGAATGTGACAAGCTCTGTCAGTGCACCAACCGCTCTGCGTTGCAATGTTTCCTGAAAGAAGAGGTCGCCGCAGCTATATCCCGTGATGGATAGTTCGGGAAAGCAGACAATCTGAACACTTTCCCGGTAGGCATGTTCCAGAAGGGATTTTATTTCCCCGATGTTGTAATCACAATCGGCTACCTTCAGTGCAGGTGAAGCAGCAGCCACGCGTAAAAAGCCAAAATCGTTTATTTCCATATTTCTTCCTCCAAAAGACAATTCTTATCCGTAAAAAAGATCCCTTGCAGATGATCAAATTCATGCTGGAAAATTACTGCCGCAAAGTTGTCACCTCTCTGGTATCCCTCTAGGCGTTCCCGATGGAAATCACCCTTTTCATCCCAAAATTCCACTTCTATCCATGGGTATCGTATCGAGTTGCCACTTGTATCGGGAATGGAGAGACATCCGTCGCGCTCAAAACAAACCGTTTCCGCCGAGTGTGCCACCATGCGGGGATTGATCACTACCTGTAGCGGTTTCCCGGGAAGGTCTACCCGCATAAACAGAAAAACATTCTTCAGCACGCCCACCTGGGGAGCTGCGATGCCCACTCCGCCGGCCTGCTCCATGGTGATGCGCAGGCGTTCGATGAGTAACTGCAGGTTTTTATCATCCGCAATTGAATCGGGATCCGCCATATCAGTGGATGGCATCCGCAGTATCAGCGAATCTACCGGGTCGGTTGTCTGAAGAATGCGGAATACACTTTCTCCCGTTTCATGGCCGATGATCTCCAGCTCTCTTTCGGTGAAAGTTGTGGTACGCTGTGAGAAACTCATTGTAACCTGCAGAGATAGCAGGATGAGTGAGATGACAAATTTCTGTTTCATTCCACCTGGATGCTTTGCCTACAAAAATAAACAAATAAATTGGGAATGATGCAATGCAAAACGATTGTACCGAATTAAATCCGGGTGTCTCGCAAGAGCTCCAGTATTCCTGGCAAGGCTTCAAACAGGGCAATCACGGAGTCGAATACCAGCGAGGCGCCTGCATCACGCAGTATGGCATCGGGCAGGGGACCGGTGTTTACGGCAATGGTGAAGATTCCGGCTCCCACTGCTGCTTCAATGCCTAACGGGGCATTCTCGATTACGATGGCCTGGTTGGGCATCAGGTTGCCTCCTTTTTGTAACCCCATCAAAAATGGTTCAGGGTGTGGCTTGCCATGAACAACGTCGAAGGCGGTAACCATGGTGGCGGTGGTGAAGATTCCCGGAAAATGAGTGTCCAGTTTATTGAGCAGAGAGGGTTGGCCGGAGCCTGTTACCAATACTGGGGTAAGCCCCTCCTTTTTTACGTAGTCCAACACCTCTTTTGAACCCGGTATGGTTGCCCCGCTGTTGTATAACTGGAATAACTCCGTTTTACGGGCATAAATTTTTTGTTCCTCCTCTTCGGTTGAATTGCGATGCAGGTTTCTCTGGAAAATAGCATCGATGGTTGATTTGCCTATTCTTCCCTCCTGCATATAAAACTCGTTTGGCAAGTGCTGCAGGTTGAACTCTTCTATTGTCTCCCGCCACGATTTGTCATGCGCCGGCATGGAATCATACAGCACCCCATCCATGTCAAAAATGACCGATTTCAGATCGAAGTGCGTAAATGCATGTTGTTGTAAATATGTGGTGAGTATTTGTTTCATTGATTGGTTTTATAGTGTGATAAATCATGAAAATCACCGGTTACCTTTTGGGTGACCGGTGATTTTTTTTCTTCGTACCGATGTCAGATACGTTGTTTGATCGCTTTTGTTTCTGCTTCGTATCCCGGTTTCTCCAGTAACGCGAACATGTTCTTCTTATAAGCTTCCACGCCAGGCTGGTTGAAAGGATTGATTCCCAGTAGATATCCACTGATTCCGCAGGCTTTTTCAAAGAAGTAAATCAGCTGTCCGATATATTTTTCATTCAGCTCGGGAAGTTCGATCAGCAAATTGGGCACATCTCCGTCCACATGTGCAATGCGGGTACCCAGTTCGGCCATTTTATTCACCTCATCCACGCGTCTGTCCTTCAGGAAGTTTAATCCGTCGAGATCTCTTTCGTCGTACGGTATTTGTACTTTCTTGTTTGGGCTTTTCACCGAAATCACCGTCTCAAAGATGGTGCGCTCACCTTCCTGTATCCATTGTCCCATGGAATGCAGGTCGGTGGTGAAGTCCACTGCTGCCGGGAAGATGCCCAGGTTATCTTTTCCTTCGCTTTCCCCATAGAGCTGTTTCCACCATTCTGCAAGAAAGTGGAGTTTGGGATGGTAATTCACCAGGATCTCTATTTTTTTGCCTTGTCTGTAAAGCAGGTTGCGTATCACGGCGTAGATAGCCGGCAGGTTGTAATCGAACGAGACAGAGGGTGCAGTAGCTTTTTCAATTTCCACGGCACCTTGCACCAGCTTACGGATGTCGATGCCGGCCACGGCGATGGGCAGCAACCCCACCGGGGTCAGAACTGAGTAGCGGCCTCCTACATTGTCGGGGATGACAAAGGTCTTGTATCCTTCGGTGGTGGCCAGGGAACGAAGAGCACCTTTTGCTGCGTCGGTGATGGCTACAATCCGTTGGCGAGCTTCTTCTTTGCCCACCCTGCTTTCCAACTGATCTTTCAATAGACGGAAGGCAATAGCCGGTTCGGTTGTTGTTCCCGATTTGGAGATGTTGATGATACCGAACTCTCTCTCTTTCAGCCAGTCCGTTAACTCATACAGGTAATCTTCGCCGATGTTGTTTCCTGCGTAAAGGATCACCGGGTTTTTACGTGCATGCCCATCCTGGAGCCAGTCGAATGAGCTTGAGAGGGCATCGATCACCGCCCGGGCACCTAGGTAGCTACCGCCGATGCCTACCACCACTACGGCGTCGCAACGTGTACGCAACACGGTTGCGGCATCTTCTATTTCTCTGAAAACTTCTTCGGTAATGGAGGAGGGTAGATCTACCCATCCCAGAAAATCGCTACCTTCACGTGAGCCGTCGTGTAATGCCTGGTTGCAGGCTGTGGCATGTGGTGCCTGATTCAGAATCTCCTCTTCCTGGAGAAAACCGAGAACCTGTTTGATGTTTAATTGAATGCTATCCATTGTATATGCTATTAAATCGGTGTGATATATAGATTCCCTTATACGTTTAAAAAAATTCGATCAGCTTGTTGATTGCTGTCTGGGGCGGCAGTTTCTCATAGAGAACCTGGTACACCGTCCAGGCGATGGGCATGTTCACCCGAAAGCGACTGTTGAGCTCATGGATGCATTTTGCCCCATAATACCCTTCGGTAACCATCTCCATTTCCAGTTGTGCCGTTTTTACCGAATAGCCTTTCCCGATCATGGTACCAAGGGTCCGGTTACGGCTGAACTGCGAATATCCGGTGACGAGCATATCACCCAGATAATGCTGCTCGGTGATGTTGCGTTCCAGGGGAACGACACCTTCAAGGAAGTGCTCCATCTCCCGGGCACAATTGCTCATCAGCACGGCCTGGAAATTATCGCCATACTGCAAACCCTGGCAAATGCCGGCGGCGATGGCATATATATTTTTCAAGACAGCGGCAAGTTCAATGCCCACTACATCGTTCGATAAACGAACCTTCAACAGGCGTGAGGTAATTGCTTCGGAGAGTAACGTTGCTTTGTTCTGGTCGCTGCTGGCGACGGTGAGGAACGACAAACGTTCCAGAGCCACCTCTTCGGCATGGCAAGGTCCGGAGATGACGCCGATGTTTTCTGTTGGGATCTTGTAATTGGATGCGAGAAACTCGCTCATCACCATGTTGTCATTGGGTATAATCCCCTTAAGTGCCGACACCATGAATTTGTCGCGGAAGGTGCTGCTCCATATTCTGCGGAAATATTGTTTCACAAAAGGAGAAGGAATGGCTATGATGATGGTATCAGACTCTTTGATCGCCTTCTCAATGTTGGAGTAAAAGGTAATCTGGGCCAGGTTGAATTTTACATTGGTCAGATAATTGGGATTATGGCCCAGTTTGTAGAACCCTTCAATCTGGTCGTCACGACGGATGAACCAGTTCATCTGCTTTTGGTTCATCAGCACTATTTTGGCCAGTGCTGTACCCCAGGTACCGCCTCCCAAAATACAGACCTTTCCGATTGAATCCGTCATAATGGTGCTTTAAAGAGGGATGACGATTACATAGATGCGTTGGCTATCCATGTTTTAACCTCTTCGGGTGAGGGATTGTTCAATCCCATTTTGAATTTTTTGTTCAGTCCGCAAATCTCCTGGTGGAATTTGTTGGGATTCACTTCCTGCAGTGCTTTAACTTGCAGATATCCTGCTTTTTGGATCACGGCAACCCATTCCTCCGGAATACCGAGTTGTGCATAGTCTGCCACGCTATCTTTTTTCGTTTTCTTTTCAGGACGCATCAACGGGAAGAGTAGCACCTCCTGAATGGTGGTCTGCCCGGTGAGCAGCATGGTCAGTCGATCCATTCCTATCCCCATGCCAGAGGTGGGTGGCATGCCATATTCGAGGGCACGCAGAAAATCCTGGTCTATGAACATCGCCTCGTCGTCGCCCTTCTCGGAGAGGCGCAATTGCTCTTCGAAGCGTGCGCGCTGGTCGATGGGGTCGTTCAGCTCAGAGTAAGCATTGGCAAGTTCCTTTCCATTGACCATCAGCTCAAAGCGCTCTGTCAGCTCCGGGTTGTCGCGGTGACGTTTGCAAAGGGGCGACATCTCAATGGGATAATCAATGATGAAGGTGGGTTGTATGTATTTTCCTTCGGCTTTCTCACCGAAGATCTCGTCAATCAGCTTTCCTTTCCCCATTGTCTCATCCTGCTCCACATCCAGTTGCCTGCAGACATCACGAAGCTGATTTTCATCCATTCCGTTGATGTCGATACCGGTATGTTCCTTGATGGCATCGATCATGGTCACCCTTTTGTAGGGTGCCTTGAAGTCTATTTCATGTTCGCCGACCGTTACTTTGGTGGTGCCGAGGACCTTGAGTGCCACCTGCTCCAACATTTGCTCGGTGAATTCCATCATCCAGCGGTAGTCTTTGTAAGACACGTAAATTTCCATCACGGTGAATTCGGGATTGTGTGTCCGATCCATTCCTTCGTTCCGGAAGTTGCGGGAAAACTCATAAACCCCTTCAAATCCGCCAACAATGAGTCTCTTCAAATAGAGCTCGTTTGCTATACGCAGGTAGAGGTCGATGTCGAGCGCATTCATGTGGGTGATGAAAGGACGTGCTGCAGCTCCTCCGGGGATGCTTTGGAGTACGGGGGTATCCACTTCGAGATAACCCATGTTGTTGAAGTAGGAGCGCATTGCATCGAAGATGCGGGTACGTTTCACGAAAATATCCCTTACATCTTCGTTTACCAGCAGGTCCACATATCGTTGTCGATAGCGTAGCTCCGGATCGGAAAGCTTATCGTAAGCCACACCATCCTTTATCTTTACCACCGGCAGTGGCCTGAGTGACTTGGATAAGATGGTGAGTGTTTCCGCATGTATAGAGATCTCGCCCGTTTGGGTGCGAAAAACAAAACCGGTAATTCCTACGAAATCACCTATATCGGTCAGTTTCTTAAAAATGATGTTGTAAAGATCCTTGTTTTCTCCCGGACAAATGTCGTCGCGGGTTATGTAAACCTGAATACGCCCTTTGGCGTCCATCAGTTCAATAAAAGAGGCCTTTCCCATGATACGGCGCGTCATGATGCGGCCTGCTATGCTTACGTGGCGACGTTCCGCGTCGTCCTTGAATGCGTCTTTTATTTCTGTGGACCAGGCGTCCACATTGTACAGTGCGGCAGGATAAGGCTCCACGCCCAACGACCTTAATTCGTCGAGGCTCTGCCGGCGGATAATCTCCTGTTCGCTAAGTTCTAAATTTTGCATGTTCTGATAGTAGTTCGGGGGAGTGATACCCAAATTTTGGACAAAAGTACAAAATATATTTGCGAATGCCTACTTTTTCTTCACTTTACGATGCAGTAAAACGCTCAAAAGATGTTTCATATACTCATGTAATACAGGAAGAAGAAAGAATGCAAATAAGGTTGAGAAATAGGCCATATTTCATTGCTGAAAAATTTCATTAATTAAAAAATAATGTCTTACTTTGTGGTGTATGTGCGAATATGAATTAATTATTTAATATTCAAACTGCTGTAGATGTTTTTTTAACTTTAAGGTGTTCCTTTTGTCAACGTTTATGGAAGGGGTCAAGCCTTCCAAGAATTGAATTCTAGCAAACTGACATGTATGGAAGACACAATGATCGTTGTTGTGCATTGTTTGTAAAGCAAAATGAATTTACAAAGGGTAAATGAGATAATTAACGGTGCCATTCAACTTGGTTGTAACCCACAACGCGAATATGCACATGCTTTCGCTTCTGATTTGATGAGCGACGTATTGCGGTATCAGATGGAAAACGCCGTGCTTATTACAGGGCTGTGTACCGTGCAGGCGATCCGTACAGCCGAGATCATCAATGTTCCCTGCATCATCTTTGGCCGTGGAAAGCAGGTGACACCCGACATGCTGGCGCTGGCCGAGGAACATCAGATTTCCATCATTGTATCTGGCTCCACCATCTTTGAGATAGCTGGAAAACTTTATCAAAACGGACTGAAACCGGTGCCATATGAAGATGCAGTATCACATAGAGGGAGGCAATTTTAGTGCTGCAGGGCGAGCAAGTTCGGAGGTGAAAAAAACGCTGAAACAGTTCAATATATCGCCTGTAGTTGTCCGCAGGATTGCCGTGGCTCTTTATGAAGCAGAGGTAAACGTGGTGGCACATGCATGGAGAGGGACCATGAGCGTGGAACTTACACCTGAGGATATCCACGTGGTGGTGGAGGATGAAGGGCCCGGTATCGAAGACATTGACAAAGCCATGGAAGAGGGGTATTCTACTGCCAGTGAGGCAGTCCGTCAGATGGGGTTTGGCGCTGGTATGGGATTGCCCAACATTCGCAAAAATTGCGATGAGATGCATCTCTCCTCTACCCCTGGCAGAGGTACCCGTATAGAAATTAAAGTATATTTCAACGCTTTTTAAGTCGACAAACCATACTCCGAAAGTCTTCACAGCATGGACGGCAGGAATTACATACATTCCATACAGATCGATACGACGAAATGTATCGGGTGCTCCCATTGTATGCGTGTTTGTTCCACGCAGGCTATCCGCATCGTGGAGGGATATGCGAACATACAACCGGAGAGATGTGTCGATTGCGGTGAATGTTATCGTGTTTGTCCCCAGCGTGCCATTTATGCGAAGGATGATGGCGTTGCTTCCTTGAGCAGGGACAGGTACCACATTGCGCTGGTACCGTCGGTTTTCATCGGCCAGTTCTCTTCCGAATATTCTGCTTCCAGGGTGCTGGATGCCGTGAAACAGATTGGCTTCGATGAGGTGTTTGAGGTGGAGCAGGCGATCGACTTCATGAAGGAAGCCTATCAATCACTTGCGGCGGCGGAGTTTCCACGCCCCATTATCAGCTCTTTTTGTCCTGCAGTGGTCCGACTTATTCAGGTGCTGTATCCCTCCTTCACCAGTCACATCATGCAACTAAAAGCCCCACACGACATGGCTGCACTCTATTTGCGAAAATGGAAAGAGCAGGAAGGAAAGGATCCTCAAAAAATAGCTATTTATTACATCACGCCTTGTGCTGCAAAGATCGTAGCAGCCCGTGCCCCTGTTGGTGAGTCGGAATCGCCCATCGATGCCGCCATCAGCATTACCGAAGTCTATAATCTGGTATCGAAAATATTGCACGCAAAGAGCAATGCAGGGTTATACAAGACATGTGCCAACATGAGTCCCGATTCGGTCAATTGGTCGTTGTCGGGGACCGAAAAAAAATACTTCCCGGGAAGAAGCCTCGCCATTGATGGGATGGACAATGTGATTGAGTTCATGGAGAAGCTGGAGTCGGGGCACCTCTCTCCGATTGATTTTCTGGAACTGCGTGCCTGTGACCAGGGTTGTGCCGGGGGAATCCTCTGTCCCGGTAACCGGTTTCTGACGGTAGAGAGATTGGAGCAGCGACAGAAAAGACTAAAGAAGCTAAAAAAAGCCAATCACGGTCAGGTTCGAAATCCCTTGATGACATATCGGGAGGAGTTGCGGCATTTTTCGGGCGTTGCGCCCGTATTGCCGCGGGAGGGGCTGCTGCTGGATGAAGATATGGAGAAAGCATTGCTCAAGCTTCAACGTATTGAGAGATTGATGACCTATTTCCCGGGTTTCGATTGTGGAGCCTGTGGTGCGCCCGGTTGCAGGAATCTGGCCGAAGATATTGTGCGGGGAAAAGCAAGCATCTCACATTGTTTGTTTGTGCAGCGAGTAATGGAGAAAAATTACAAGTTGAGTCCTGATCAGGCCTTTGTGGTTATTGAAAAGATATGGGGCAGAAACAGACTCAATAAATACAGTGATTCAGATGGAAAAGAGTCTAATACAGCTTATTGAGGTGTTGGGTTACCGGTGTCTGGCAGGACAGGTGCGGACCGACAGAATGGTGCATTGGGGTTACGTGTCGGATCTGTTAAGTGATGTAATGGGTAAGGCACAGCCCGGGATGGTATGGATCACCTCGCAGGTACACTCGAATATTGTGGCCGTGGCCGCACTCAAGGAAGTGGCCGCCATCATCGTGGTGAATGAGCGGCAGATAGATCCGGATGTATTGGCACAAGCCGAGAAGGAAGGGGTGGTGATTCTTTCTTCGGGAATGCCCGCTTTTGAGACTGCCGGAAGGTTGTATGCGCAATTAAAGTCGGACTGATAAAAAGACACCTGCCGTGCTTGTGATTTGGAAATTGTAGAATGCGAATAAGAGAACCATGAACTGTTTCCATGCCGATTTACATATTCACACCTGTCTTTCACCCTGTGGTGATCTGGAGATGAGTCCGCGGAACATCATCCGCACTGCCAGGGAGAGAGGGCTGCACATGATTGCCATAACCGATCACAACAGCACGCTGAATGTGGTTGTAACCATGGAGATAGGTCGCCGGGAAGGGATTTATGTAATAGCGGGTTGCGAAGTGAACACGTGCGAGGAGGTACACTGTCTCTGTTACTTTCCTCATCTGCATGCGTTGCAAGTCTTTCAACTCTATTTGGAGGGGCGGATGACTTCTTTGCCAAATGATCCCGACCGGTTTGGGTATCAGGTCGCAGTAGATGCCAACGACCGGATTCTCTATGAGGAGAAGCGCTCTTTGTTTGTGGGTATCGATGCCGAGATTGAAGGGGTCGCTGCTGAGGTACACCGGTTGGGAGGTGTTTTTGTGCCGGCACACATAGACAGGCGCTCAAACAGTCTGTTGAGCCAGCTCGGTTTTGTTCCTTTCGGGCTGTCACATGATGCGTTGGAGATGTCAAGGGCTACCACACCATCCGCATTTGTGCAAAAGCATCCGGAGCTTGCGGAGGAACTGTTCCTGCACAACTCCGATGCCCACTATCTGAAAGATATTGCCGCTGTGTATAACCGTTTTTATATGGAGCAGCTCAGCTGGGACTGTTTTAAAGCCGCCTTCGACCATACAGGGAATAAGGATTCTTTTATCGGATATTTCTATGATTGACATGGCAATGCACATGATGGATATCGTGCAGAATTCCATCCGGGGAGAAGCAAAAGAAATTGGCATCTATTTTTTTGAAGATAGCCGGCACAACAAGCTTACATTCCGGGTAGAAGATGACGGGCGTGGAATGGATGAGCCGACACTGAAAAAACTGACCGATCCTTTCTTTACTACGCGTACAAGTCGCAAGGTGGGGCTCGGTATTCCCTTTCTGAAAATGACCTGCGAACAGGCGGGAGGATCCCTGAGCCTATTTTCAGAAGAGGGTGTAGGAACTACCGTAGAAGCATTTTATAGGACAGATAACCCCGACTGTTTACCCTTGGGCGACGTGGCAGGCTATGCTGCTTTGCTGCTGAAGGCGAACTGGGAGTTGCACATACGTTTTTCTTATCGCACAGAAGATGAACACTTTGTCGTAGATTCCGATGAACTGAAAGAAGAGGGAATCGACCTGCGGTACCCGGAGATGCTGACAGCACTGAAAGAATTTATACAGGAAAACCTGAATGAGATATACAGGAAGAGACCGCCGGAAAGCCTTTTGTGCTGACTAGGGACGGTTGAACACGACGTGGTAAAAAAATAAATAACTTTAAATGATGCACACTATGAATGGAATAAAAACACTGGCCGACCTCAAGAGAAAACAGGAGGAGGTGAAGTCACGCATCGACCTCAGGAACAGGGCCGAGAACCCAGACTCCCTGGTGCAGGTGAAGGTGGCAATGGCCACCTGCGGCATTGCCTCGGGTGCCAAGGAGGTGATGGAATATTTCGTGGAGGAGCTCGATAAGCGGAGAATCGATGCGGTAGTGACGCAGACAGGATGTATGGGCTATTGTTTTGCTGAACCAACTGTGGAGATTACCCTGCCCGGAAAAGAGCCCATGGTCTTCGGATATGTCAACGCCCGGAAAGCCGATGAGATCATCGAACGTTACATCAAAGAGGGAGAACTGGTAGACGGCATCATCCCCCGCAATTACAATACCATTTAAATAAGCGGAATATGAGCAAATACAACACACATCTGCTCGTTTGTGCAGGTACCGGATGCCATTCATCGGAGAGCAATCTGGTTTATGAGATGCTGCGCGATGAGGTCATGAGAAAAGGATTGGACAAGACTGTCCAGATTATCCGTACCGGTTGTTTCGGCTTCTGCGAAAAGGGCCCCATCCTGAAGATCCTGCCCGACAATACCTTTTACACCCAGGTGAAGCCGACAGACGCGCGGGAGATCATCGATGAACATGTCATCAAGGGACGCAAAGTAACGCGGTTGCTTTATGCCGATCCGGAGACCAATAGCCCTATTCTCAACTCAACGCAGATGAGTTTCTACAAGAAGCAGCTGCGGGTGGCATTGCGCAACTGTGGTGCCATCGACCCGGAAAACATCGATGAATCCATCGCAAGAGATGCGTATCAGGCTCTCGGAAAGGTGCTTCTGGAATATACACCGCAGGAGACCATTGACGTGATCAAGCAGTCTGGTTTGCGCGGACGCGGCGGTGCCGGATTTTCCACCGGACTGAAATGGGAACTCACCGCCCGGAATGAGTCCACCCAGAAGTATGTGGTCTGCAATGCCGACGAGGGTGACCCGGGTGCATTCATGGATCGCTCCATCCTCGAAGGAGATCCGCATGTCATCCTCGAAGCGATGGCCATCTGCGGCTTTTGTATTGGTGCCAACAAGGGATTGATATACATTCGGGCAGAGTATCCCATGGCAATCAAGCGACTCAAAATCGCCATCTCGCAGGCAAAGGAATATGGGTTAATGGGCGAGCGCATTTTTGACAGCGATTTCAGCTTTGACATCACGCTGAAGTATGGTGCCGGTGCTTTTGTCTGTGGTGAGGAGACGGCTTTGATTCATTCCATGGAAGGCAAGCGGGGAGAACCTTCCAATAAACCTCCCTATCCGGCACAAAGTGGCTATCTGGGGAAACCCACCTGCGTGAACAACGTGGAGACTTTTGCCAACGTGCCGGTGATCATCCTCAAGGGTGCCGATTGGTTCTCTTCAATTGGAACGGCCAAGTCGAAAGGGACCAAAGTGTTTGCCCTCGCCGGAAAGATCAACAACGTGGGACTCATTGAAGTGCCCATGGGTACCACCCTGCGGGAGATCATTTACGAAATTGGAGGTGGCATCAAGAACGGTAAAAAGTTCAAGGCTGTTCAAACAGGAGGCCCTTCGGGAGGATGTTTGACGGAGAAACACCTTGATACTCCCATCGACTATGAAAGTCTTGCTGCTGCAGGCTCCATGATGGGATCGGGAGGCATGATTGTGCTCGATGAGGATGACTGCATGGTCTCGGTAGCCAAGTTTTATCTCGATTTCATTGTGGAAGAGTCCTGTGGAAAGTGTGTTCCCTGTCGCATCGGCAACAAGAGGCTCTACGAGACGCTCGACAGAATCACTGTGGGGAAGGGCAAACCGGAGGACATAGAAAAGTTGAAAAACCTCTGTAGTGTAATCAAAGATACCTCCTTGTGTGGATTGGGGCAAACATCACCCAACCCGGTACTCTCCACGCTGAATAATTTCATGGAGGAGTACCATGAGCACGTTTATGAAAAAAAATGTCGTTCCGGCAAATGTCGCAGCTTACTCTATTATGTGATATCGGAGGAGGAGTGTATTGGATGTATGGCATGTAAAAGGGTGTGTCCCACCCATGCCATTAGCGGAGAGAAGAAAGAGGTGCACCAAATCAATCAGGAGATATGCATCAAATGCGGAGCCTGCATGGAAAAGTGTCAATTCGATGCGATACATCTGCAGAATGATTACCCCAAGGTGACTGCAATAATCTAATAACCATTGAATTATGATCGAGTTAACCATAGACAAGAAGAAAGTACGGGTAGAACCGGGAACAACGATATTGAAAGCTGCCCGCCAAGTAGGTGTAGAGATACCTACTTTGTGCCACTTTGAGTTGTGCGACATGGGTATCGAGAACAAACCCGGCGGATGCCGCATTTGCGTAGTGGAGGTAGAGGGACGCAGGAACCTGCAACCCTCCTGCATCACAGAAGTACAAGAGGGGATGGTCATAAAAACCCACAACGTCAGGGTGTTGAATGCCCGCACCACGGTGTTGAAACTGATTATCTCAGACCATCCTTTCGACTGCCTGGTGTGTGCCAAGTCGGGAGAGTGCGAACTACAAAGTCTTGCCACCCAGTTTGGCATTCGCAGCCTTCCTTATGAAGGGGAACAATCACATTACCGAAAAGATACCTCTCCCTCCATCATCCGGGATGTAGACAAATGTATCATGTGCCGCCGCTGTGAGATGATGTGCAATGATGTGCAGACGGTGGGTGCGCTTGCGGCCGTGAACCGCGGGTTTATGTCGGTGGTGGCGCCTGCCTTCGAGATGAATCTTGTGGATTCTCCCTGTACCTATTGCGGACAATGTGTGTCGGTCTGTCCCACCGGTGCTCTCACCGAAGTGGATCACACCAACGACATTATCCGGGCCCTGAGTGATCCAACCAAAACGGTGGTCGTGCAGACAGCCCCTGCCGTGCGGGCTGCTTTGGGAGAGGAGTTCGGTCTGCCACCGGGTGCACTCGTCACCGGGAAAATGACAGCGGCGCTGCGGGAGCTGGGTTTCGACTACGTCTTTGATACTGATTTCAGTGCCGACCTCACCATCATGGAAGAGGGTACCGAGTTGCTGCAACGCATCCGGCGCCATCTGGCAGGTGACAGCACCGTGCGTCTGCCTATTCTCACCTCCTGTTGTCCAGGATGGGTGAATTTCTTTGAGCATAACTTTCCCGATCTGCTGGATGTGCCTTCCACCGCCAAGTCGCCCCAGCAGATGTTTGGTGCGATTGCCAAATCCTGGTTCGCAGAAAAGATCGGTGTAGACCGCAAGGATCTGGTGGTGGTCTCCATCATGCCCTGCCTGGCAAAGAAGTATGAGTGTCAGCGCGACGAGTTTAAAACCGACGGTAACCCCGATGTGGATTTCTCTATCTCAACAAGAGAGCTGGCTGCATTCATCAAACAGGCGAATATCGATTTTCTGAACCTTCCGGATGAGGATTTCGATGATCCCATGGGTGAATCCACCGGAGCTGGAGTCATTTTCGGCAATACTGGCGGGGTGATAGAAGCGGCCTGCCGCACCGCCTATGAACTGCACACGGGCAGGAGTCTGGAGAAAGTTGATTTCCATGCCTTGCGCGGGATGGAGGGTATCCGGTCGGCTACCGTCGATTTCGACGGTTTACAGCTCAACATCGGCATTGCCCATGGGTTGGGCAACGCCCGCAAGCTGTTGGATGAAGTGAGAGCCGGCACCTCGCAATATCATGCCATCGAGATTATGGCTTGCCCGGGTGGATGCATCGGTGGCGGCGGACAACCTTACCATCATGGCCACAGCGAGATCCTTGCACAGCGCGCGGCTGCGCTCTATACAGAGGATGAACGCAAAACCATTCGCAAGTCGCACCAGAACCCATCCATTGTAAGGCTCTACGATGAATTCCTGGGTCATCCAGGTAGTCAAAAAGCGCACAACTTGTTGCATACCGAGTATTTCCCGAAAAGCAACGAGGTTTCAATACATTTAAACGGTCATAATGGTCAGTAAAACAGGAAAGAGATGAGTCAAAAATTGAATATTGCGCCCGAAGTATTTGCTTATATGGAGCATGTGACCGGCACCGATGGTGTGGCGGTGAGGGTCAATCTCTCAAAAGAAAAGATCGAAAAAATCAACCAGATCTGCAACAGCTTCAACAACGATGCGGGAGAACTGATCAATGTGCTGCACGAGACACAACATGCTTTTGGTTATCTGCCCGCTGAGGTGCAGGATGTGATTGCACACAACCTGCATCTTTCAGTGGCGCAGGTGTATGCTGTGGTGACGTTCTACTCCTTTTTTTCGATGATTCCCAAAGGGGAGCATCCCATCTCCATTTGTACCGGTACGGCATGTTATGTGCGTGGTGCAGAGAAGGTGCTCGAGGAGTTTAAAAAAGAGCTGCAGTTGAAAGTGGGTGAGACCAGTGCCGATGGCAAGTTTTCCATTAACTGCCTGCGTTGTGTGGGAGCCTGCGGCCTGGCGCCGGTGGTTCTGGTGGGGGAGAAAGTATATGGACGTGTATCTCCCGATGGGGTGAAGGCCATTATCGGCGAGTATAAAAAATAAGCATAGGCCAGCATTTGGACACTATTGTATTCTTGTCTTGTAGTGCAGTGAGTTGCCCTGCTGGAAATAGCCGATCTCATGATCTGTCTCGCGCAGGCGCTGCTCCAGCAAGGCAAGTTCATCTTCGTTGTTGTGGACAGAGAGGGGCTTTCCGTCGTACAGAAAGTAACTGTCACGGTATTGTTTCGGTGTGATGTTGGGCATCAGTACGTTGGCGCCCGCGCTGATAGCCTTTTCTCGCCCTCCCTTGTGAATAGCCTGCAAAGCTGTGGTGGCGGCAATGTTGATGTCCGGCATCAGGAGGCGCAAGACAGCCACCATCTTCAGACTCAAGTTGAACCTTTCCGTGAGCGGAAGGAGTTGGTTCCTCTGTGCAAAGAGCGGTGTGTGGCTATTTTCTATATAGGGTCCCATGCCACACATGTCGATATCGAGCTGTTTCATAAAGAGCAGATCGTCGGCTAATTGTTCCGTCGTTTGAAAAGGCAATCCGATCATTACTCCCGTGCCTACCTGATATCCTGTTCGGCGCAACGCCTGCAACGCATTGATCCGTTGACTGTGGCTGTGTTTTTCATTATGGGGATGCACTTTTTGGTATAATTCTGCCGATGAAGTTTCAATGCGCAGCAGATAGCGGTCTGCACCGCTTTCAAACCAACGACGGTACGTTTCTTTCGTCTGTTCGCCGCAGGAGAGGGTGACACCCATTGTCCCGTGGGTATTCTTTTTGATCTCCTTCACGATTTTGTCAACGGTATCGATGAATGCTTTCGTTGATATTTCGCCCGATTGTATTGCCACAGAGCCATACCCTTTTGCGTAGGCATCGTTCACCGCCTGCATCACCTCATTGTGGCTGAGGATATAGCGATGGACAGGGTCGTTGGATCGCCTGATGCCGCAGTAGTAGCAATCCTTTTCGCACAGGTTGGAAAGTTCAATCAATCCACGCAGCCAGACCTTATTGCCCACGTGCTGTAGTTTGATTGCGCAGGCATCGTCGCACAGCCGCTGCTGCTCTTCACCGGTCAGAGAGAGCAGCTTGATGATATCCTCTTTTGTGAGGAGGCTGTTTTGCAAAGTATCAAACATCCGATGTGGTTAGTTGGTCGTCTGCTTCGCCGAAAATGGCGGTGGCTCTTTCAAAAATCCCATGCAGATAGGCCAGTGTCATGCCGTAGTTGGTCACCGGTACACCCGCACCGATAAAAGAATTGATTCTGTTTATCAATTGCTTGCGTGTGACCATGCAGCCACCGCATTGAATCACGATGGAATAGTCACTCACATTCCGAGGAAGCTCCGAGAGGCCCGCAATCATGGTGAAATGCAGTTTCTTTCCTGTGAATTGCTGCAGCAGCATGGGTATTTTTATCCGTCCAATGTCTTCACAGCTGGTCTGGTGTGTACAGCTCTCCAGAATCAGCACGGAGTCGCCTTCTGAAAGATTTGAAATGTGGGGGGTGCCTTTCCTGAAGGCATCGAAGTTGCCTTTCAGACGGGCAAAAAGGATGCTGAAGCTGGTCAAAGGAATCTCTTCCGGAATGATTGCGCTCACCGCACCGAATATCGAGCTGTCGGTGATGACCATTGCCGGAGTGACGCCCAGTTTCAGGAAGTCGGTGATTTCACTCTCTTTTACCACCACTGTGATGCAGTGATGGTCCAGTGCGTCGCGAATGGTTTGGTTTTGTGGAAGTATCAGCCGTCCTTCGGGCGCTTCGCTGTCGAGGGGAGTTATGAGCAGCACCACATCCTTCGGTTTGATGAGGTCTCCTATCAGCGAACTTATCTGAAAGGCAGGTTCCGGTATTATTCGTTTCACAGCGGTAATCAGTCGCTCCTTGTCTGCCGGGTTGATCGTACTGAAGTCGATGGTCTCTGCCTTGGAGTATCGCTTGATTGCGATTCTGGTAATGTCTACAATTTTGTCGATGTCACTTTTGTTGTGGGCGATGAGGTAGGGTACCTCATACTTCTGAAACTGTTGAATCAGCTGCACCTCATAGTCGCCAAACTGATTGCCTGCAATCAATAGCAGCGCACAATCGACCAGCCGGATTACTTCCTTTGATTTCTGAATCTTCTTGGATCCGATCTCCCCCAGGTCGTCTATCCCGGCGGTATCAATCAGTATAGCCGGCCCAATGCCGAGAATCTCCACCGACTTCTTTACCGGATCTGTGGTTGTTCCCGGAAAGTCCGATACAATGGAGACGTCCTGCCCAGTGAGCAGGTTGATCAAAGAACTTTTCCCCGTATTTCTGCGACCGAATATACCGATATGTAAATTGCTTTCTTTCATTGTTAAATATATAAATCCCTTTCTCCTTCTTTTATTTTTATTAACCTGTTATGCAACTCTCTCTGTACGTTGCCGCTCAGTTCAGTCATGTTGTTTTCAATCACCTGCCACCCCTTTTCGGCGGTTGCCCCGGGGGCATAGTCCTCCAGGTACTCTGCCAGGGTGAGGATGGCATTGGGTGTGCAGAACCGTTTAATGAAGCCGGGCACGGAGAACTCCATAAAATGTTCACCGGTTCTTTCCAGACGGTAACAGGCGGTACAGAACGAGGGGAGCATCTCCTGTGCAAGTAGCTCATCGATGATCTCGTTGAGTGATCGGTCGTCATTAATTCGAAACTGCCCTTTGTGCAGATTGTGATTTTGTTCTTTGCTGACATAGCTCCCCATCTCAATTTTTGTACCTCCATCGATCTGCGACACACCGTATTGTATCAGTTCGTTACGTAGATCCGCTGGCTCACGGGCTGTGAGGATCATACCAGTATAGGGTACGGCAAGACGAAGGATGGCCACCAGGCGGGCGAAATCTTCGTCGGATACAAAGTAACTGCTGCCCAACTGCATCCTTGAGGCATCTTTTACCCTGGGAAAGGAGATGGTATGTGGACCCACGTTGTAACATGCTTCCAGATGGTTGGTGTGCCGCACCAGTCCCATCACCTCAAATCGCCAGTCGTAAAGTCCGAACAGCGCCCCTATACCCACATCATCGATACCTGCTTCCTGTGCGCGGTCGAGTGCCGTGAGACGGTAATCGAAATCTGCTTTTTTCCCGCTAAGATGGTACGTTTGATATGCTTCACGGTGGTATGTTTCCTGAAATATCTGGTAGGTGCCGATGCCTGCATCCTTCACGGTGCGGAAACCGTTAATCTCTAGTGGGGCAGCGTTGATGTTGACCCGGCGGATCTCTCCATTTCCCTTTTTTACGCTGTAGATTGTTCTGACCGTCTCAGCGATGAACCCGGGGTTGTATTGGGCATGTTCTCCAAAGACCAGTATCAAACGTTTCTGACCGTTCTCTTCCAGTGCCTCAACCTCTTTCACCAGTTCGTCATGGGTAAGCGTTTTGCGTACTTGTTCCTTGTTTGTGGACCTGAATCCGCAGTAGGTACAGTTATTGGAACATTTGTTTCCTACATAGAGTGGGGCAAAGAGGACAATTCTGTTTCCGTAAATTCTCTTTTTGAGTTCTTTGGCACCCTCTTTGATGAGTTGCACCGATTCTTCGTCGGCCGCATTGATCAGGGTGGCAGTCTCTTCGAGGGTTAGTCTTTGTTTGCCGAGTGATTTGGTGACGATTTCCTGTACCTTTTTAGTTGTCGAGGAGGCATGATTCAAATACCCCCATATCTCGTCCGTGTCAATAAACGGCTGCATGGGGACGTCGTGAAAGCGGTATGTTTCAGGTTTAAATTGCATATCGGTCAGCAATTAAAAACTGTTTCAAGATCTCATCCAAACAAAATGTCGTAACGTATGCATGAAATCACAGAGGCAGCAATGCAAAGATAGGGATTAATTCATATTTTCAACCTTTTAAGATGTCTTTTTCCTATTTTGGTAGATGGTGATATTGTCCGGTGTAAAGGTTTTTTCGTTGGGTGTGGGTCGGTATTTTGAAAATTATGTACCTTTGTGGTTTGAGAGCATTTTTTGATATAAAGGTGCTCTATGGAGATAAACTGTAAGTAAAAACAGCCATTTTATGTCAAATATTCACTTTCAAGGTCTGGGAGTTGCATTGATAACTCCTTTCTGCAGCGATGGATCCATTGCTTTTGATGCGCTTTCACAATTGTTGGATTATCAGCTGGGGAGCGGAATCGATTATATTGTGGCGCTGGGTACCACGGCTGAAACGCCCACCCTCACCAAGAAGGAGCGGGCAGCAGTGGTTCGCTTTATCGTTGAAAAAGTGGATGGCAGGATCCCCGTGGTAATGGGTGTGGGCGGGAATAACACGGCCGATGTGGTCGATGATCTCCGGAGTGCCGATTTTACCGGTATCAGTGCCGTGCTCTCCGTTACGCCCTACTACAACAAACCAACCCAGGAAGGGCTTTTTCAGCATTACCATGCACTCTCTCAGGCCTCTCCGCTCCCGATTATTCTGTATAATGTGCCTGGGAGGACCGGCGTGAACATGACAGCAGAAACCACGCTCCGCATTGCACGCAGTTGTAAGAATGTTGTTGCTGTGAAGGAAGCCTCGGGGAATCTGGATCAGATTAAGGCGATTATTGACGGTGCACCGCAGGGTTTTCATCTTATCTCGGGAGACGATGGCATTACTACCGCTGTCATTCAAATGGGCGGGATTGGCGTAATCTCGGTTTTTGGAAATGCTTTTCCAAAAGAGATGGCCTGGCTTGTGGAAAGTGCACTCAAAGGCAATGCCCTGGATGCCCGCAACAAGATGGAGCGGGATTTCAACCGTCTTTTTCATTTGATATTTGTGGAAGGTAACCCCGCTGGAGTGAAATGCATCCTCCACCTCAAGGGGATGATAGAAAATATATTGCGGCTGCCGCTGGTTCCGGTAAGTGAAAAAACTATGCTGGAGATCAAAGAAGAGCTTGGCAGATTCAGCTAATTTGGATCGTGTAACCATTCCTTCCTGTTAAGGTTTTATAAATAGAGTCATGCCATTTGAATATTATTATGTATGTTTAAACTCTATTCATATTGATCTTATCTGTTAATTTCGTTGAATTCACTGCAATCTAATTGCAAATTAAAATTATATTCCTATTTTTGTCTTTCTATTTTAAATAAAAAGGCAAAAAATATGTTGCGTAAGAGGCCTGCAAACCCATTTTTCATAAATAAGAATAAAGTTAATTTTACTGGAGTTCCACCCCCTCTTTGCTGCTCTTGTAACCTTTTGGCCTGTTTTTACTTCCTTCTTTTCTTTTTCACTCTTTCTCAATATCCTTTATTTCTTCCAGTCATGTCATTCTACGATCATAATTTCTAGTTATGGTTCCCTGCATAATAGTCGGGTAATTGAGCTTTCTGAGGGCGCTGGGTCTGCACGAGCTTTTGGTGTTTTTCGCATTACCATATGCTACAACTCCTGTTGCTTCTAATTATGGGTTGCTGGTTAGTATCATACCCACAGTACAATAGAAAAAAGTGAAAGAAGCAAAGTAGGCTGGAAGGGCAACCGTAGCGGCTACGTATCAACAAATGGAGGATGGAATTAGATTAACTCGTAAACATTACAGATAAATCCTTTCAATAATACATAAACTCTACAAAATTTGAACCAATTGAAGGGACAACAGACAGGGCCGGGAGTGATCCATGCCCTGTCATTTTATTTGCAGAGGGAGGCTGTTTTGGGGGAAATCTTCAAAAGATACTTTCACTGTTTCGGATTGTTGCTGTGCGATAAATATTTTTGTACTTTTGTATCTGTACTCCAAATTCGTTTTACAGGTCTAAATACACAACCAGATGAAACTATTTTTTTATTTACTCATGATTTTATTAGCTGGAATAAATGCCTCAAGTTGTACCGAAAAAAAGGGAACGTCATCCGTAGATGGTCTCGATCCTGCCAATATGGATACCACCGCTCTTCCAGGAAAGAGTTTTTATCAATATGCCACGGGTGGCTGGCAAATGGCCAACCCCATCCCCGATGAATATGCACGCTATGGCTCCTTCGACAAGCTGAGGGAGGAGAATCAGGTGCAGATCCAGAGCCTAATTACGGAGCTGGGCACACAGGAGAACCCTGTCGGCACCAATGCACAGAAGGTGGGTGACCTTTATTTGCAGGGTATGGATAGTGTGAAGTTGAACCAAGAGGGTTCAGCTCCCATTCGAGCTCAGCTGGAAGAGATCGCTGCGGCGAAAGATCAAAAAGATATTGTTCGGTTGATGGCCAAAGTGAGCCGCTATGCTTCCAATCCCTTCTTTGGATTTGCAGTGGGACCGGATGACAAAAACAGCGAGATGAACATCGCCCACATTTTTCAGTCGGGTATCGGCATGGGGGACAGAGATTATTACCTTCTTGCCGATGACCATTCCAAGAAGTTGCGAGATGAATATGCTGCGCTGATAGAAACCCAGTTCCAGCATGCGGGATATGCTGAGGCGGATGCCAAGCAGGCCGCTGCCAATGTGATGAGAATTGAAACGGCACTGGCACAGGCACATGTTACCAAAGAAATGCGTCGCCTGCCAGAACTGAATTATCACAAGATGCTCGTGAGTGACCTTAACACGCAAGTGGGTGCTTTTGAGTGGGAACTTTACTTTGATGCTCTGGGAGTTACGGCGTTCGACAGTCTCAACGTGTCTCAGATTGAGCCGGTGAAGGCAGCCGTGGCCCTTATCAGAGATGAGCCGGTAGCGGTTCTGCAGGATTACCTGAGCTGGAAAGTGATTAACTCGGCAGCTGATTACCTGAGTGATGATTTTGTACAGGCCAATTTTGCATTTTATGGAAAGACCATGAGCGGGAGCAAGGAACTCCGTCCCCGATGGCGAAGGACGATAGATGCCGTCAATGGTGCGTTGGGCGAAGCGGTGGGGCAGCTATATGTGGACAAATATTTCCCTGCCCAGGCCAAGGAACGAATGCTTAATCTTGTGGATAACCTAAAATCGGCTCTGGGTGAGCGCATCAGCCAGCTCGAATGGATGGAGGAAGAAACAAAAAGCAAAGCACAAGAAAAGTTGGATGCCTTTATTGTGAAGATTGGATATCCCGATAAATGGAAAGACTATTCCTCACTCGATATCAAGGACGACTCCTACTGGCAGAATATGGTGCGTGCTTCGGAATTTGAATATGAGGAGATGATTGCAGAATTGGGTAAGCCGGTGGACAAAACAAAGTGGTACATGTCGCCACAGACGGTGAATGCCTACTACAACCCCTCCTCCAACGAGATATGCTTCCCCGCCGGAATCCTACAGCCGCCTTTTTTCTACATGAATGGAGATGATGCCATCAATTATGGCGGCATTGGCGTGGTTATCGGTCACGAAATGACTCATGGCTTTGACGACCAGGGGAGGAAATTTGACAAAGCTGGGAATCTTTCCGACTGGTGGACGGCCGGCGATGCACAAAGGTTTGAAGAAAGGGCTAGTGTTCTGGTCGATCACTTCGATCACATTGTGGTTCTCGATACAGTCCATGCCAACGGCACCTTCACCCTGGGTGAAAATATTGCCGATCAAGGTGGCCTGCAGGTATCTTATCAGGCATTTCAGAAAACGACACAAGCTCAGTCGGGAGAGCCTTTAGGCGGGTTTACCCCTACACAGCGTTTCTTCCTGAGCTACGCCACCCTCTGGGCTGGAAACGTGCGAGATGCTGAAATTCTCCGCCTGACGAAGATCGATCCCCACTCTCTCGGCAAATGGCGCGTGAATGGTGCGCTACCTCACATCGATGCATGGTACGAAGCATTCCATATTCAGCCTTCCGACCCCATGTATCTTCCAAAAGAGTCACGCGCATCTATCTGGTGAGCACCAAATCATCGAATCAAACACATCACAGTTATATGTTTTCAGGTATCGTAGAAGAAGCAGCCACAGTAGTGGCACTCAACAAGGAGCAGGATAATCTCCACATCACGCTAAAGTGCTCTTTCACTGGAGAGTTGAAAATCGACCAGAGCGTGTCGCACAATGGCGTCTGCCTGACAGTGGTTTCCATCGATGGGGATACCTATCAGGTGACTGCCATAAGGGAAACGTTGGAACGATCGAACCTCGGCCTGCTGGAGATCGGTAGCAAGGTGAACCTCGAGCGCAGCATGCCGCTGAACGGTCGTCTCGACGGACATATTGTACAGGGACATGTGGATCAAACTGCAGTGTGCAAGGAAGTGAAGGAAGCAGGTGGCAGTTGGTATTACACCTTTGTCTATGCGTTTGATAAGGAGATGGCAAAGAAAGGGTATCTCACGGTAGATAAAGGCTCGGTAACCGTGAACGGTGTCAGCCTTACCGTGGTGGAGCCAACCGAGAATAGCTTTAAAGTGGCCATCATACCCTATACCTATGCCTTTACCAATTTTCATCAGATTAAAGAGGGAGGCGTTGTGAATCTTGAGTTTGATATCATCGGCAAATATATCAGTCGCATAACCGCATTAAATGCTTGATTATGGATTTTCTTGATTTTGTTTCCACCCGACAAAGTACGCGTGCTTTTGACGTCGAACGACAGGTGGAGAAAGATAAAATTGAACGCATCCTCTCGGCGGCGCGCCTTTCTCCTTCGGCATGCAATGCCCAGCCATGGCATCTCATTGTGGTGGATGATCCGGAGCTGAAGAACAGGGTAGCCGACGCTACCTCTGCACGTGCCTTGGGTATGAATCATTTCACCAAACAAGCTCCGGTGCATATCTTGCTTGTGGAGGAGAAAGTGAATCTCACTTCCGGTTTGGGAGGGTGGGTGAAACAGAAAGATTATGCACAAATGGACATGGGTGTACTTGCCGCCCACATTGTGCTTGCCGCCCACGCCGAAGGACTGGGATCCTGTATATTAGGTTGGTTCAATGAGCCCAGAATACGGGAATTACTTTCCATTCCCGACACCAAAAGAGTCTGGCTGGATATTGCCATTGGTTATGGTGCGCAGCCTCTCAGACCAAAAAAACGCAAACCACTGTCGGAAGTAGTTTCTTATAACGGTTACAGGAGCGACGTCCAAAATAAAGTAAAAAACACACAGTGAAGAGAGAATGAATCGTATAGAATCATTAAACTTTAATCTTTTTAACACGATGTTTTCGATCTTTTGTTGGTGACATCGCAAAAATATGTCATCTTTGCACTCTCAATTATATTTATGAATAAGGCGGCTATGAGCTGGTTTATTATATAGAAACAGATGAATATTAGGAAAAAACGTTTCTTTTT
>ENA-UOOR01000163-UOOR01000163.1-fermentation-metagenome-genome-assembly--contig:-NODE-163-length-98015-cov-43.537985_pt1 | contig 98015 bp, 113 predicted proteins | sample MGYA00245780_ERZ724029 | MGnify/ENA primary metagenome ERZ724029 (study PRJEB28704, sample SAMN03018315) | fermentation metagenome | biome: anthropogenic terrestrial biome; feature: soil...
CCCGCGACCCCCTGCGTGACAGGCAGGTATTCTAACCAGCTGAACTACCACACCGGTCGGCTATCAGTTTTGGATAGCGAGTGCAAAGATAATCATATTTTCACATATACAAAACTTTTGACGAATATTTTTTTAATTAAATTTGAAATTCATTCTCACTATAGTAAATACAGTTATTCCGTACCATCAATTTTTGACTGGTTTTCAGGATGTAACCATTCTGAAAACCAGCGATTAAATTCACGTTGCCAAAGTATTCCATTCTGCGGTTTAGTTATCCAGTGATTTTCATCAGGAAAAACAAGTAGTCGAGAAGGAATATCTCTTAATTGAGCTGCATTAAATGCCATCATTCCTTGAGATGCAAGTATTCTATAATCTAATTCTCCAACTGTTACCATCATTGGTGTATCCCATTTATCGACAAACCTATGTGGTGAATTAGCAAATGTGTTTTGAGCTATTGCATTCGCTTTATCCCAATATGGACCACCCATGTCCCAATTAGCAAACCACATTTCTTCAGTTTCAAGATATTGAGCCTCTAAGTTGAAAATTCCTGCGTGCGATAAAAAGGCTTTGAATCTTTTGTTATGATTACCTGCAAGCCAATAAACAGAAAAGCCACCATAGCTTGCACCCGTACAACCCAATCTATTTTCATCTATATACGGTTCTCTTGCCAGTTTATCGATAGCCGACAAATAATCTTTCATGTTTTGTCCTCCATAGTCGCCACTAATCTGTTCCAGCCATTCCTGTCCAAATCCCGGAAGCCCTCTTCTGTTAGGAGCTACAACGATATATCCGTTTGCCACCATCATCTGAAAATTCCATCGATAAGACCAAAACTGACTCACAGTGCTCTGAGGACCACCTTCGCAATAAAGCAATGCAGGATACACTTTTGCCGGATCGAAATTTGGGGGATAGATTATCCAAGTCAGCATTTGTTTGCCATCAGTAGTTTCAATCCACCTTTCCTCAACTTTTCCCATTGTTAGTTGATCCAGAATATGTTTATTCTCAAACGAAAGTTCGACAGCCTTTCCTGTAGCAATATCAACAGAATATATTTCATCTGGTTTAGACATAGAATGTCGTTTAGCAACAAGTTTATCATTACCAGCCAAAGCAACCGAAGCATAATCATGTACACCTTCAGTGATCGGTTTTATTGTTTTTGAAGCGACATCAGTGCTAAATATCTGAACTTTTGCATGCACGCCTGAGACTATAAAGAGTCCTTTACTATTAGGTTTCCAAATAAAAGAATCAGTATTATAATCGAAGTTCTCCGTCACATAAGTCTTTTCTTTTGTGGCAAGATTCATTACGAACAATCGATTTTTATCAGATTCATATCCATCGCGTTCCATGCTTTGCCAGGCAATATATTTTCCATCGGGTGAGAATTGCGGGTTCACATCATAACCCATCATCCCTTGAGTCATATTAGTAGTTTTGCCAGTTTCCACATCATAAAAATAGATATCAGAGTTAGTAGAGAGTGAATACTCCTTTCCTGTTTTCTTACGGCAAGTATAAGCAATTGTTTTTCCGTTCGGGCTCCAGTCGAATTGTTCCATACCTCCAAAAGGTAACATTGGCGATTCAAAAGGTTCACCTTCCAGGATATCTATGGCATTAACGATTTTTCCATCCTTGACATCAGCAACAAACGGATGTGGAACTTCTGTTACCCATGAATCCCAGTGCTTGTACATCAAGCTATCAACGATTTTTCCAGATGCTTTTGGTAAATCAGGATAACGATCTTGCGTTGTTTGCACGCCTTTTACATTCTTAACAAGCAATATTTTTGTACCATTGGGTGAAAGTAAGAACCCATTTATTCCACCTTCCTCATTAGTAATCTTTTTCATGCCACCACCATCGGGATTGATTGTCCAGATTTGAGAAGAGCCACCCTCATTGCTTAGGAAAGCTATTTTTTTGCCATTTGAAACCCATTGCGGATCGCTTTCACTGCTATTTGTCTTTGTCAGCTGTTTTTTGCCCGATCCATCCATATTCATAATGACAAGTTCTGCGTTCAATTTATTTTGATCGATGCTCACATAAGACACCTGATAAAGTATTTTCTTAAAATCGGGAGACACATTTACACTACCAATTCTTCCAAAGCTGTATAACACTTCCGGAGTCATAATCCCATCTTTTATTACAGGATACGATTTACCAATTATCTCACCCATTGATTGTTTACTGCTTTTTTCTGCTTTGCCTTTATTGTCTTGATTCAAGTTTGTGCAAGAAAGCAGTCCGGCACTTATTAGCACAGCCATAAATATTGTTTTTACTTTCATATTATTGATATATGGTAATTAGTTTATAATGAGTCCATCATTCATGTGAATTGTTCGGTCGGTTATTGAAGCCAGATGCTCATCGTGCGTTACAATTACGAAAGTTTGATCCAGTTTATCGCGCAACTTAAAGAACAGTTCGTGAAGTTCCCTTTTATTTTCCGAGTCGAGGCTGCCAGAAGGTTCATCTGCGAATACCACCAATGGATCATTTATTAAAGCGCGCGCCACCGCAACCCGCTGTTTTTCTCCACCCGAAAGTTCGGCCGGTTTATGTTCCATTCGGTCTTGTAACCCCATCATTTCAAGTAAGTCCTTTGCCCTCTTCTCCGCTATTGACCAATTAGATTTTCCAATAAGAGAAGGAATCATTACATTTTCGAGAGCATTAAACTCAGGAAGTAATTGATGAAATTGAAATACAAATCCAATGTTATTGTTTCTGAAGTCCGACAGTTTCTTTTCGCTCATGTTACTCAAATCATGCCCGTCTATAAACACTTTTCCAGAATCTGATTTATCCAAAGTTCCCATTATCATTAACAACGTAGTTTTTCCTGCCCCGCTTGGACCAACGACAGAAACAATTTCTCCCTTATTCACTTCCAAGTCAATTCCTTTTAGCACTTGAAGTGATCCGTAGCTTTTATATATTTTTTCAACTTTAATCATTACCTACTATTCTTGTTCTATTACTGAATGATAATGCGAAGATAAAAAAAATATCTGCGCTATCAATCAATAAAACAGATATTCATTATATCTTTATGCACTGTAAATTTATTGATAACTATATGAAGATAGAAGATTTATCGAATATGCGTCAAGATTACACAGTAGGCGACCTCAGAGAGCAAATGGTGCAATCCGATCCATTGGATCAGTTCAAGTTATGGATGGAAAAAGCCATTGAACTTGATATAGTAGAACCAAACGCGATGATTATTGCAACATCAACAGTCGCTGGAAAACCTTCCGCACGAACCGTTCTTTTGAAAGAAGTGAATAAGAATGGATTTGTATTCTTCACAAATTATAATAGTAGAAAAGGTCGTGAGTTATCAGCAAACCCTTTTGCTTCAGTAGTTTTTGATTGGCATGCGATTGCCCGTCAGGTTCGAATTGAGGGACGCGTTGAAAAGATATCAGAATCAGACTCAGATGACTATTTCAATTCGCGCCCCGAATCAAGCAAAATTGGCGCATGGGTTTCGCCTCAAAGTCAGGTCATTAGAGAAAGAGCCGAACTCGAATTGATGCAAGTCGAATATGAAAAGCAGTTTGAAGGAAGGACGATTCATCGACCACCCTTTTGGGGAGGTTTTTTGATCAGGCCCGATGTTATTGAATTTTGGCAAGGTCGTCCCAATCGATTACACGACAGGATTGTATATTACAAGACAGAAGACGGTTGGACTATTCATAGACTAGCGCCATAACCTGTTTTTTGAATTCACATTAACAAGGTTAATGAACCTTTACAAACCCAATTAGCACTTTACACATCGATATACATTAAAATAATCAACAATAATACAAACGAAAAGTGGCAGAAACAAAATACATATTCGTAACCGGCGGTGTTGTTTCCTCATTAGGAAAAGGGATTATCGCCGCCTCATTAGGTAAACTCTTACAATCAAGAGGTTACAGCGTAACCATTCAAAAACTGGATCCCTATATCAATGTCGATCCCGGGACCCTTAATCCATACGAACATGGTGAATGCTTTGTAACCGTAGATGGTCACGAAGCAGATTTGGATTTAGGTCATTATGAACGCTTTCTGAACATTCAAACAACCCGTGAGAACAACGTCACCACTGGTCGTATTTATCAAACCGTTATTCAAAAGGAGCGTCGTGGAGACTATTTAGGCAGGACCGTTCAGATAATTCCCCATATCACCGATGAGATAAAGCGAAACATCAAATTATTAGGAATAAAGAATAAATTCGACTTTGTTATTACTGAAATTGGAGGAACTGTAGGCGACATTGAATCGTTGCCCTTTCTCGAAAGCGTTCGTCAACTTCGTTGGGAGCTTGGTAAAAACTGTTTTTGCATCCATTTGACCTACGTCCCCTATTTATCAGCAGCAAAAGAATTAAAGACAAAGCCCACACAGCATTCAGTTAAAGAACTTCAATCAGTAGGGATTCAGCCAGACATGCTTGTACTTCGCACCGAGCACCGTCTTAACACCCAGATGCTCAACAAAGTAGCCCTCTTTTGTAATGTAGAGCAAGGCGCTGTTATTCAGTCCGTTGATGTTTCCACAATATATGAAGTCCCTATTATGATGCACGATCAAGGAATGGACGAGATTATACTTCGCAAGATGAATATGCCATTAGGTTCAGAGCCAGCCCTTGAGCCATGGAAGAAATTCCTTGAAAAAAGAGATAAAGCAACCAAAGAAGTCCACATTAAGTTAGTCGGCAAATATGTTGAACTTCCCGATGCCTATAAATCCATTATGGAGTCCCTTTCTCAGGCCGCGATTTACCATGATCGCAAACTCGTGTTAGATATGTGTCATTCCGAGAAGATAAACGACAAGAATGTTGCCGAGATATTAAAAGGAGCAGATGGAGTAGTTATTGCTCCAGGATTTGGTCAAAGAGGAATAGAAGGCAAGTTTTCTGCTTTAAAGTACACCCGTGAAAACGACATACCCACATTTGGTATTTGTTTAGGTATGCAGTGTATGGTTATTGAGTTTGCCCGTAATGTTCTTGGATATTCCGATGCCAATTCGACTGAAATGGATCCAAGAACGAAACACAACATCATTGATTTGATGGAAGATCAAAAACATATAACCAATATGGGAGCAACGATGCGACTGGGAGCTTTCGATTGCGAATTACAAAAAGGCACCTTAGCCTTTGATGCATATGGAAAAAGTTTGGTTAGCGAGCGACATCGGCACAGATACGAGTTTAATAATAAATATAAGTCCGAAGTAGAAACAGCCGGTATGTTATGTTCCGGTATAAACCCCGATTCAGATTTGGTTGAAATTGTTGAGATACCCTCAAAAAAGTGGTATTTAGGAACCCAGTTCCATCCAGAATACAGCAGCACCGTTATTTCGCCGAACCCACTATTTATGAGTTTCATGAAAGCAGCTGTGGAAATTGACAAGCAAAGTTAGACAAGCATCAGTGGAAGGTGGGAGCATATTGAGACCATGGTGAGACCATGGCGATAGGAGCAACTGAACATTTTTTATATAACAGCAGTAATTATATCTTTTATATCTGTAGTGAACCGTCCGGACAGATGCTCCTGTCGCATCTTATGTTTTCTTTTATCCTGGCCCCCCAGTCGAACCGCATCCCTGTGAAATTTCTTGTTCAGTGCATCGATCTTCTCCATCAGCACCTTATGCTTTGGGTTAGAATTAAAAAATAATGACGGTTGATATTGATTAGCATCCTCGAAATTCATCAATACCACCCCCGCGCGTTTGTAGTGTAGATGATCTTTGAAAATCTGTTTCAGTCCCCAATTTGCAAACTTTACCAATTCAAGTGTAGAGTTGGTAGGGAACGGCAATTTCACCAAAATACTTGGATAATATTGAGTTTCCGTTTCTTTGAACCGATTTGTTTCTATAAAAACAACCATACGACTACAAAGCGACTGTTGTTCTCTGAGTTTAGCAGCGCTCATAGATGTGAACGTAACAATTCTTTCTTTCACTTCGTTGAAAGTGTTCATATCATTTTCAAACGTTCTTGTGGTAGCGATGCTCTGTTTTTTTTCCACAGCAACCATGTCAATAGCAGGAATACCTTTGAGTTCCTTTTGCAGATTTAGTCCAGTGATAGTCATATTTTTGAGCACCCATGATTCCGGCAGATTTACAAAATCAAACGCCCTGTTTGCACCAATAGCATAAAGTTTTTTTGCATTTTTTCTGCCCACCCCCCAAATATCCTCAACGTGCACCCATTTGAGAGCCTTGACCCGTTTTTCTTCCGAGTCAATAACATAACTTCCTTCAGTTTCTGCAGGGAACTTTTTTGCAATTCTGTTAGCCAGTTTGGCCAACGCTTTAGTCGGTGCGATTCCCACACTAACAGGGATTGCCGTCCATTTTTCGACATTCTGTTTTATTTTCAGACCATAAGATTTAAAATCAATATCCATTCCCGTGAAATCAAGAAAACACTCATCTATGGAATAAATTTCCTGTTGCGGGCTGTAAGAGCTAAGAATAGACATTACCCGTCTGCTCATATCCCCGTATAAAGGGAAGTTAGCCGAAAACACTTTCACCCCATTTCGTTTAAAAACAGCATCATGTTGAAAAGCCGGTGCTCCCATTGAGATACCCAGTTTTTTTGCCTCATTAGAACGTGCAATAACACACCCATCGTTATTACTTAAAACAACTATAGGGACCCCTATTAAAGAAGGGTTGAACACCCTTTCGCATGAGGCATAAAAATTATTGCAGTCTATCAGTGCGTACATTAATGTTTTCGAATAGAATATTTCACAATTCCCCAGATGATAACCCCTTGTTCATAACTCACTTCAATCAACGGAAAATCTTTGTTAGACGGTATTAAAAAGCACTTACCATCTTTTAATTTGATGCGTTTGAGCGTGAACTCTCCATCCACAAAACAGAGTGCGATCTTGTTTTCTTCCCACTCCAATGATTTATCGATGATAAGCAAATCCCCGTCGTGAAAATCGTTTTCCATTGATGATCCCTTGACCCGCGCAAGGAAAGTCGCCTCTTTGTGTCCGATGAGCAACTCATTCAGATCAATATTATCAATGACAAAATCCTCAGCAGGAGAAGGGAACCCAGCAGCGATATCTCCCACGAAAGGAATCCGCATTCCTTGTGTTGATTCCGGACGAAGGAGTTCTATTTTTTGCATATTCAACTGCATTTGCATGCAGCAAAATTAGTGAATTTGTTTTGAGAACGAATATATTTTCTCATGTATTTTGAATGTAAATTATAACTCCCAGCAACCAACAATGTTAGTTGCCCATTGGAAAGTCGCCCATACCTATCCAGACAGTTTAAGCCCTGAACAGCAATCCATTATAATCGCCAAAGGATTACTTTTATTTTCGACAAAAGACTTGAATCTGTTTGAGCATCATGATCTTAAAATCAGAATAAATTACCTACATTTGCACCATTAACATGATTGTTCTAGTGAAGAACATCGCAACTTTCAACTAATAAAAAACTACCAATGAATGCAACAAACAATCAAGCAGAGCCTACCAAATCATCGTTTGGAAAATTTTTCGGCTTACAATTTCACAATTTCGGAGAAAAATTCAGTCGTTCCCTAATCCGTTTTCCTCTCACTTTTGTAAGCATTGCAGCTATTTCGGTTATGATAATCATTAACATTCATGCAAAAGACAATCCGGTTGATTTAAAATGGATTGTATCCGGAGTATTTTCCGCTTTTCTGACCTTGGCTTTTTATCTTTTTGCCGAAGATCGTTTGAGCAAAGTGACAGCAAATGTTATCAATCTTATCTTGATGGGATTAGCCATCTGGCTTTGTTCTACTTACCCAACCGTTTTTCCAGATGCCTATGCCATTCAGGCGGCCATGTTAGTGACAAGTTTTGCTCTTGCCCTGTTTTTTGCCGTACATATTTTCGAAAATAGCTCGCTTAGCTGGTGGAATAATCTGCAGGAAACTATTTATCAAGCCATTATCTCAGCTTTCTTTGCAGGTGTTTTAATGGTTGGGTTAAGTTTGGCCATCCTTTCACTAAACAAACTCTTCGATATAAAAATTCAAGATAACGTTTACGAATATTTGGCAGTATGTTGCTTTATCTTGTTTATGCCAACCTATTTTATGTCGCAACTTTCTGACAAATCCCATTCAACCAGCCCTATTACCACTAATTACCCTACCCTTTTTAAAGTACTGGGACTTTACATTTTGTTCCCCATTCTCTCTATCTATACGTTAATACTTTATGGCTATCTTTTCAAGATTATAGCAACGTGGACACTTCCCAACGGGTGGGTATCGTGGTTAGTTTCAATATTGGGCTTTGCAGCACTGGCAACAATCATCATTTTACATCCGCTCTATCTGAAAGGTGAAAATAAAACAGTCATATATTTTACTCAGTTCTTTCCTATAATTCTGATTCCCTTATTGATTTTGATGTTAGTAGGCATTGTACGTCGATTTTCGGATTACGGAGTCACCATTAACAGATTGTTGATACTCATTCTTAATCTTTGGTTTTTTGCGATGTGCATTTATCTGTTTATCAGCCATTCGCGTCAACCCAAATGGATACTGATTTCTTTTTCAGTCATTGCTTTACTGGCGGCAATCGGTCCGTGGAGTGTTATAAATGTCACAAAAAACAAATTGAAAAGCGAGTTTTCTGAGCTACTGCAAGAAGCCCATTGGACAAACTCAGCGGGTGATAAAATTATCACTTTAGAAAAGAAAAAACAAGAGCGAATTTATGCAACTGGTTCCTATTTACAAAAATATTACGGCATTGAATCAATTCGCCCAATGTTCAGTTCTTTAGGTCAGAAAGCAAACATAAACGATCTAACAAAAGCTTTGGGCATTAAGAACCTCCCATCTTCAGAAAACAATTTCATTTCTATCAATAATTTAGAAACCAGCTTTGACTTTGATGTAAGTGGTTACAAAAAAGCTATTTGGCTGAGTGAGCAACATAATACTGAAGCAATTTATAAAACAGATCAGTTAAACATTTCGTTGGAAAATGAAACTCTTAAGATAATCAGAGAAGGCAACACAACAGAGATCTCACTCTTGCCCGTGATGAAAAAAGTAGAATCGAGTAAACAGACTTTCCAAAATTCACAAGATGCAACCATAGAACAAGGGGATTATAAACTTATTATAATTCATTTGAATGGACGAATATATCTGGATGGTTCTTTTGGGCTTAACAATTTTGGAGGATGGCTTTTAATAAAATAGACAAGTTGTTGAATTGCAAAGTAGAGGATGTGTATAAAAAAACATGTTGAAGATATATTAAAACAAAAAAGTTCAAACAATGATTAATTTGTTTGAACTTTTTATTGCGGAAAGAGGTCCTATCACCTTTTATATCAAACAACATCACAGATATGCGACATCCTGTTAATCACCAAGCTATTAGAAAAGCATGATAAAACTAAATATCTCTTAAGTCTTTACGTATCTAAATTTGGGGGTGTAGATTTTTAAAGACACCCGGATATGAATATTAAAAGGAACATCATTTTTGCATTGGAAAGCCGCAAAAAAACGGTGCACCAATCACAGAGAACGTACCCATCTATATGCGTGTAGTTTTTGCCAGCCAATGCATCGAATTTACCACTGGCTACCGCATCGATGCGGCTAAATGGGATGCCGACAAACAACGGGTAAAAAACGGATGCACCAATAAGTTGAAACAATGCAAATGTAGAACCTTTTAAATTGTTCAAATTGAAAATTTTGATATTAAAACTTTCGATTTAGAACTAAAGGTAGGAACGCTATGCGTCCTTTGGCATTTAGAATAAAAGAAATCGAAACGGTATAGATAGCCCCTAATAACAATCTTTCAGCAGATGAATTTATATCATTTATTTAAATTTGTAATCGGATGTTCATACAACTTTATTATAGAATCCATTTTGTTGCCATTAAGAAATTCATGAGCCTCAGGATCGAACGCAGAGTGTTCTTCCGGATACTTCTGTGCAATACCTTTTGTTCCGCCTACCAGGATATTCCGGCTATAAGGCCGTGGATTAGTAACATCTTGCTGAATCATAATAGTTTTTCCCTTCACTGTTTTATTAGGGTTTTACTCATGTCTCCATGCTTATAATTTACTTTAGCTCCCGGGAGGAATAAGATGTGGTAAACAGCTCCGTTAGCTCTGTTGCCCAGACCAATAATTGCAACTCGGACGCTTTAATAGGTTCACAACGTAACTCAATGACATCCCTCTGTCCAGCCGGACGTTTGGTGGTTCCCACTTTAAGTGGACCGCTGGTTGTGTTTTGTGCAACAGCTGAAGCTGCAAACATTAACACAATCATCAAAAATCTCAATGTTTTAATCTTTGCTCGCTTTTTTAAATTATTTATGTTTGTTAATAGTAAAGTGCAAATCGATAATCGCCCCAGGTAATTGTAGGTTGTGATTTAATGCGTTAACAAATAAAATAATCGACCCTCAGTATAACAATCGACAAATATATAATTTTTATTTTACATTTTAATCAACAAACATTTCTGTTAAGAAATTATCAATCTAAATACGGTGGCGATTAATTTAAAGCGGGATCGTTCAACTAAAATTGAGTATATTTGCAGTCATAACAAGTATTATCATGATTAAATTAGTAATATTCGATCTCGACGGAACCCTACTTGACACATTAGCCGATTTGGCAAACAGCACAAATTATGCTTTAAACAAATGCGGGTTTCCTATACACTCTACAGCGGATTACAAAGAATTTGTTGGGAACGGAATAAACAATTTATTTGAAAGAGCTTTACCTGAAGGGGAGAAAACGGAAGCTTACATTTCACGAATTCGTGAAAAGTTCTTACCTCATTACAGTAGAAACAACAATAGGTATAGCAAACCCTATCCAGGTATTCCGGAGTTATTGGCAGCTCTTTCAAGCAAAGGATTCATGCTTGCTGTAGCCTCTAATAAATATCAACAAGCCACAGACAAATTAGTCAAATACTTTTTCCCGGAGGTTTCCTTTATTGCTATATTAGGACAAAGAGATGGTATTCCAGCCAAACCAGATCCAACCATAGTCAATGATATCCTTTCGGTGGCTGGCGTAAAAAAAGAAGAAGCACTTTATATTGGGGATTCCGGTGTGGATATGCAAACGATAAAGAATAGTAACGTATGTGGTGTTGGAGTAACATGGGGTTTTCGCCCACGCCAGGAACTTGAAAAATATAATCCTGACTATATTATTGATAAAGCAGAAGAAGTACTCGGTATAGTAGAAGTCTTGTGATTGGTTTATGATTATTAGACAAAGTCATTCCGCTTTAGCCTTTTCAATTTCATAGATTTTGACATATTAATTCTGTATTCCTGCAACCCCATCCTTTTTATTAGTGAGGCTACAGGAAACAGAAAAACTATCCATTAATATTCATATTGTACTGCAGAAAACAGTAACCAGGCCAACTAGACCTGAAAGTTGAAGCTTGCTTTCTGCTTTATAAGGATTTACAAGACACCATGTTTTTCGTTGGTCTTCGGGTAGCTTTTAATCACCGATCAACCGGTTTACCCAGGTATTTACTACAGAGATTTCCACTGTATTCTTTCCTTTTCTTATAGCCTTGGAAATGTCTACTCTCCATGGAGCTGTCCAAACTCCGCCAACACATATGCCATTCACTTTCACTTTTGCCATGGCTGTAAGTTTTCCTAAATCCAGGTACATAGATTTTCCAATCGGAGCAACAGACAAATTAAATTCATTTTTATAGACAGGTGTGCCCGAATAATATTTAATGCTGTCATTCAAAAAAGTAGTCCAATCATACAAAGTTGACATTTGAACCGGATTAACAGGTTCTCTTTATTTTGCATCAAACTAAACCGTCCATGGAGTTGTAATACTACATACCATGAGCTCTTTGGGATAATTTTTATCTACCCCTCCATCAAATGGTTTATTGGTTTATTTTCTGAAAACAACAAACTCACTTTCATACGGAGAAAGTTTCATTGGAATTTTTGTAAAACCATCAGATTGAATAAAACATTTCAATTCACGATGCTTTCCATCTATCACATTCCACAACTCAGGCGCTTTACCCGTTACTTAACTCAGGATTAACAGTAATTGTCTGACCTGATTGATTGGATAAGAAATAGATATCACCCTCTGTTAATGTTCGATGTATAAACAATACAGGATCGTTGGCTTCAACTTTTAAATCTGGCTTTATTATCAGCAGATCAAATGTTTCCTGCATACTCATTCCTGATAATATCATTCCTTTTCCCCGTTTCCCCTGTTCTACGTTTGTACCATCAACATCGCCCCATAAAAGTGCCGACTGTTCAAGAACGTCTTTGTCACAATTCGGGTAGTTCAGCATACTCGGAGATTGTTTCGGAGCAGGACCAAAAACAATCGCTCCTTCATTTACTAAACTTGAGATTTTACGAAGAAGTTAGGGTCTCATTGTTTCGAGTTTGGGTAAAACCAATACCCGATACTTCATTCCATCAGGTAAAACCAAATAACCATTCTTTACTTTCGCTCTGTTTAAGATGACTTCGTTGTTTATATAATCGAAAGAATATCCTTTGGGTAAAGTCGGATCACCAATACCTGTCATCTTTGGAGTATCTATGAAATTAGCCGCATTAGCAACATATTTACCTTGCTGCAGTATAAGATTACACCGTTTCATATAATCAATAAAAAAGGTCGAGGTCATTAACCAGGTATTATGCCGGTTAAATTCATTTCCAAATTCTGCATTCACACCCGGGAGCTTGTCATCGTACGACTGTCCTATATAAACATGAAGTAAGGTATTGTTTATTCCTTCTGTAAAAAAGCGATTTCCACGTTGCTTCATATTTTCCGGATAGAGTGAGAATGCAGGACCTCCACATGTAAACGATTCCGTCGATACCTTCTGTTTCCCGTAGATGTGAGCAGAAGAAGATGCCGCCCTGTTTTCTATATTACCTAAATCTCCCTCACTCCAAAACTCACCCACAACTTCATCAGATTGACCTCCATATTGTAAAAACTCATCAGAAAATCCCCAGTGTCCATACGGTTCCAACCAGGTTTTCAATCCATTCTTATTGCAAATGTACCGTAATCCTCCAACATAATCGTAAGCAACCTTATCGGCAATCAATCTTCTCAAATCCCAGAGAAACCGGTCAGAAAGGTCTCTACTGCCTACAACATTTCCATTAAATACAGGAATATAAGGAACCAGACTATATCCATATTTTGTTTGAATTCATCAGCAAATCAATCAATCCAGTTTTGTCCGCCTGTTTCATAACTATCCTCTACAGCTAATTTCAATGTCTTTCTGTCCTGAGAAGGAATACATTTCATTATTTTTCCAAGAAAGCATCAAAATGGGCTTCGATATGTTTTTTGCTCATCTTATCAGTTTCCAATCCTGTTCCTTCTGAGCAATAACCAGATGAGATCTTGGTTTATCTGCTGTTATGTAAGGTTCAAAAATAGACCAGGAAGTTCTTAAGCAGATTCCTATAGTGTTTTCTCCGGGTTGAATCAGTTCTGCTATATCATAAGCAATGTATCTGGCACGGGTTGTATAGTCGGTTACACAAGGAGCGAGAACTTCTTCTCCTACCTTTTTCCCGTTAACATACAACTCATGATATCCGACGGAGGCTAAATACAGGACCAGTTGGGCTGGCTTGTCTTTAAAATGAACTATTTTACGGAACCATGGATCAGAAATATTGCAATCCGATTGTTGCGGATCTTAAACTTCGCCTGAACCAATCCATTTTGCAGTCCAGTACGACGAATGAAATAGTCCGGTGGACTAGTACGATGTACCGCTCCAGCCGGATTTGCGTTTTTTTCATCTTTCACTTGAACCTTCCAATAATAGGTCCGTCGGACTCAAAGTGGTTTTCCCTTATAAACGATATGCAAAGACTCACTGAACCTAATCCATCCGGTCGACCACATATCTCCGGTATTTTTATCCAATTCTTGCTTCGTCTTGGCGACTAATATGCGGTACTCAGTTTGCTTTAAGCCATGTGCATTCCCATCATTTGCAGAAAGTGTCCAACTAAAACGGAGATGCGGTTCATCCAATCTGGACGGATTGGACAAATACTCGCATTTCATGTCCTGGACAGTCAGACTACATCCGGCTTGGACTTTGGTGCAAAAACAAAATAATGCTGCGACGAAAACAACATATTTTATTTTTTTCAGATATTTCATTTGAATCGTTTTCAGTTTTGCCTGATGTATTTATTAGAATGCCGTACGATAAATTTCTTCAATTTCAGAGACAGATGTCTGACGAGGGTTTCCTCCTGTACAAACATCATTGAAAGCTGCGACAGCCAAATTGGGGATATCTTCCATTTTTACCCCGATTTCATTTAATCTCTGTGGAATATTGATACTCATAGACAAATCCTTAACCACTTTGATCGCAGCACTGACTCCTTCTTCAACACTCATATTTTCTGTATTGGCGACACCCATTGCACGGGCGATATCCTTATATTTCGGAGCAGCCGGTGATTGAGCATTGTATTCCATCACATAAGGAAGAAGCAACGCATTGGCGACACCGTGAGGAGTATCATAAAATGCGCCGAGAGGGTGAGCCATCGAATGAACTATACCCAGTCCCACATTGGAAAAGCCCATTCCGGCAACATACTGTGCCATAGCCATTCCTTCTCTTGCTTCCTGATTTTTAGGTTCCTCTACTGCTTTTTTGAGATACTTATGTATCAGTTCTATCGCTTTAAACTCGAACATATCCGACATTTCCCATGCTCCCGGAGTAATATAAGATTCTATGGCATGAGTAAGAGCATCCATACCGGTCGCTGCAGTAAGTCCCTTCGGCATGGAATACATAAGTTCCGGGTCAACAATAGCCACAGCGGGAATATCATTCGGATCCACGCAAACCATCTTTTTTCTGGCCTCTTCATCAGTAATCACATAGTTGATGGTAACCTCTGCTGCAGTACCTGCTGTTGTTGGCAATGCAATTACTGTAACAGATTTATTTTTAGTATCGGCAACGCCCTCCAGTGATTTTATATCAGCATATTCAGGATTGTTAATAACGATGCTGATCCCCTTTGCTGTATCAATAACCGAACCTCCGCCTAAAGCCACAATAAAATCCGCACCAGATTTTTTAAAGGCAGCTACTCCGTTCTGTACATTCGAAATGGTAGGATTTGCTTTTACATCATTATAGTATTCGAACGGAATATTGGCATTTCTGAGAACAGCTTCGACTTCAGCTGCAACACCAAATTTGATCAAGTCTTTATCCGTTACAAACAAAGCTTTTATTAAACCCCGACGTTTAACTTCTGTTGTAATTTCAACTCTTGAACCAGCTCCATGGTAGGACGTTTCATTTAAAATAATACGTTTAGTCATAATTTTTTATGGTTTTTAAATATGAATTCTATACATCATTGCCTTCGACTAAAGGCAATCTGTTATCGCTATTTTAGGATTAAAAAGGCATAGCTAACTTCAAATTTTGCAAAATAAGGCAGAATCATTTCCAATATTACCTTATAAGAAGCCGGCTATTTGCACCAATACCATCCCTTTCGATTTAACTATAAAGCAGATAAATCGAGAACGCAAAATTATCTAATAAAATTTCAAAATAGTTTATGAAAGTGATTTTAAAACTTTAAATTTTGACACGAATTACATTGATGCAAAAAAGTTAAGGCATCATGAATAAAAGAGGCTATTTTATTTTCTCATCGCACAATTAAACACAATCTTATTTTTTGCGGAGGGGATTAATCTGAACACAACATTACCCTTTTTCTTGGGAGATGAAATCGTACCTTCATCACATCGAATAAGGTAATTAAAATTATTGAACCGGGCTTTTATCAGATTGTTATTAATTGAAACAAAAGGCAATTCGGCTTTAGGATTAGTACGCAACTCCAAGGCCCAGGTATACTTTTTGTTCGGATTGGTAGTTTTAATTTCAAAATGATTTTCATAGAACAAAGCAATAAAGGTCGTATTTAATGATTTCTCGGTCCATTCTACTTTCAATATATTATTCGGTAAATTCACAACAACAGGATCACCGCATAAAACTTCCGAAGATTTTCCGTTTTGATCAATTTCAATCAGGTAAAGTCCAGCAATATCATTGGCTGTACTCCATTCAAAACCGTCTACAACCGGTAAGGTTTTAAAAACACATTGAGTGGAAGTACCTGCTTTTTTCAGATATGTGGATTCCATCTTTTCATCAAAGAAATGAATATCCCTGAATCTGAACGAATTATTTTTCCACAATAAATTGGCACGATAGTAGCGGCTATTATACCATACGGTTTTATTTCCTTCGTTTCTGTAATCATTCAAAGCGGTTACGGCAGTCGGAGGAGTGACAGGGAACCGTTTTTTAAACCATTTCGAAGTTGTTTCCAGTGTTTCGAGACGGATCGTTCCTTTTTTTCTGAGTGAATCAAGAATCGGAATCTGCAATTGCAGACCATCTTTCATGCGCGGCCAGGTAAAAGAATTTTCTTGTCCAGTTTGTGCATAAGACAAATTCAAGGCCGGAGAAACAAAAGTAGACTGGAAATAGTAATTCACCCAGCCACGGTCAGCCCCTTTCCCCGGAAAAACAGGTTCCAGAGTTTCGACCCCTTGTACATCTGATCCCAGTCCGGAATCATATTGATAAATCGGATCACTGCCCAACATGCGAAAAACAGGAACGGGTATTTGCATCTTTGAATGCTGAGCCGGCATATAAGCATTTTTCCGGCTTGGATAATAAGCATTATTCCAATATCCACCCCAAAGCGTGTACCCATCGGTACCTATCTGATCCCTGCAATTACAAGAACCAACAATATGATATTTTTCATACATATACGCCAAGGTATGGGCATCAATAAACCATGACCCTACTGTCGCCGGATATTTTCCAAAGATTGATTTGAATTTCTCCATATAAGCATCAACCAGCTTTTCCCGTTCAGCGGGAGAGTATCCCGTAGCAAAACCAACATTTGCATGCCAATCCCAGGAATACTGTCCTCTCCACTTCAGTCCGGCAGCCTCTACATGCGGCTGCGTAATTTCCCACCAAGCTCCTACTTCTATTTTCTTTTCCACACTATCCTTGAGTAAGGATTGATATTTTGGATTAATCAACGCATCGTATTGGAGGAGAAAAGTTCCCGGCATGTCATACTTAATCAGCAACCGGTATTGCTGTACAACCGTATTATACAATACATCTTCTGTAATAGCTTCGATGCGTGGCTCCGATTGCCGGATGAAATTAATTATATTAACTACTCTTGCAGGTGAATTCTTATCATTATTTTGAGTTTGAATTAGTTTGGAAGCACAAGGTTCAACAAACAAAATCACCAATAATACAAAAACAAAAAAAATACGATTCATATCTTTCTTTTTTAACAGAGAATTCAACTTGCAACTGCAACTGAATACTTGTTAGTTAATAATAAATTAAATTTCTCGTTTGGTGTAAGGTATCCGAGTCTTTTCCTGGGTCTGTTGTTGAGTTTGTTTTCGACCCACCTGACAAATCTGTCGGTTATCTCACTGAAGTCCGTTCCTTTTGGGATGTACTGTCGGAAATACCGTATGTTTTCTCATTTACACCACGTTCCCAAGAGCGATAAGGTTTGCAAAAATAGAAAGAAATTTCCAATTCCTTTGCTATTTCCTGATGTTTTGCAAATTCTCTTCCATTGTCTGCCGTTATTGTATGTATCAAGTCCTTAACGGACCGTAATGCTTCGATAGTCCTCAATGCTAGCGAGGCGGCATCTTTCCCCGACAGTTTACGGATCCAAACTTTGGAAGTCACCCAATCATTAATAGTGACAAGGGCTCCCTTATAGTTACGGTCTATTAGTTTATCTATTATGCAATTGTTATTTGAAAAAAAACGAGAATCAAGACAAAACTTAACGAATAAGAAGCTTAGTTCTCGTTAAAACTAAACTCAAAAGCACTACTATGTTCATCGCACAAAACTTAAGTATTGAATGATGAACACAGTTGTGTTGAGTAACAAACACAGTTGTGTTGAAATCAATTCAGCATTATTACCGATGGATCATTAGAGCAACAATCCCTCTATCATTTTCTTCATTATTCCGTTCCAGGATAGCTAGTAACTTTATCTTTCAATATACCTTTTGTGTCATAAAACAAATAAGTCGGTATTGAATCAAAGCCAAGATTATCCATTACATATTCACATTCTTCCTGAGTCAGGTAATAATGTTCTCCTCCGATTATTTTGATTTTCTCTTCCCCTAAAGCTTTGGGAGAAGAAATATTCGCTATATATACAAAAACTATGTCTTTGTTTTCATTGTACTTTTGACTTCTCTGATGTCTTTCATTGCGGCCATACAAGGTCCGCACCAGGTAGCCCAAAAGTCGACAAGAACCGCTTTCCCTTTGTACTTGGATAAATCGCATTCATCAGGGCTTCTTTGGGTAATGCAGGGGTGATATCAATGATAGTTGGGATTTGCTTTTTTCTTCACTTAATTTAATGATATCTTCATTCTATTTCAAGAGAATTTTTGCAATTTCTTCATTTTTAAAATAGCCTCTGATATTCTCTTTTTGCTTCTCCGACAAAGGCTTTAGCTCATTAATAAATTGCTTGGCATAAGCATTGACTGCCAACAGTTCATAGAATATTCCGGTATCCGAACCAATCAAATCGGTCATAATTGTTTTTACTTGTTTTTGCCAATCTTGAATAGGCGTATTTTTGATTACAGAAATATTTAATGTCTTATTTGAAAGTATAGTTTGCAACACCTCGGCATAGGTGCCGTTGTATAGATATTGAGGATCACTTAAATTAAAATATTAAAGAAAAGCATAGTAGGATCTGACTGGTTCGTGCGGAGTAGAATTGTCACGGTCTTTTCATCATTATTTCTGATGTAATCTCTTTTCAAACAGCCTTTATAATCGAAAAAGCGTAAGTTAAGATAAATAAGTTTGAATAACTTTTCCCGTTTTTCGATATTATTGAATCATTATTCGCAATATTCAGTTTTCTTTCCAAACTTTTTATTTCATATGGAATAAAATCTTCAATTAGCATGTTATAACGGGGTATACGTTCAGGGGATTGGTGGTCTATCATTTTTCCCATTATGTCTACAAGATTTATCACATCATCGGAAGTTAATTCCTTCCTATTTACCATATCCACCTTTGTACTATCGGATTCATTATGTGTTATTTCCAATTTTGTTTCTCCGTTAGCTGCCAAAGCGACCTTAATCGCATGATCGAATAGATCTGAACCAATGATGCCAATTGTTGTATTAGATTCAATCGGAACCTCAAAATGGAAGTGACCATCTTCGCTCAAGTGAGTTTTGAACATACCTACTTCCGCTGTTACCGGATTGGGCACAGTCAGAGTCAGGATCGGTACTTCTTCCCCCTCTTTAAAATGAAAATTAGTAACTTAACCAGTCTATTGTGCTATTCCTGCCTGGATTTTAGGATCGGGTAATCGGTCATTGTTCCCATATACAGGAGATAGCAGAAATAAACAAATAACAACAAGGAAATTTGTTTTCGAACATATTTTATTCTTTTTCATAAAATGTATTTGTTAATTTGGGAACGAAGTTGTGCAAAAAAACAATGCAAGGTTGTGACAAATATTATATGTATAATCAGATGGTAGAAACAGGATCAATATTCCTTTCTACTATCTAACTTTGGTAAATTCTTTAATAAAGTTTTAATTTATATCTGAATAAAGGTATATGTTTGACTGTTCCTTGAACAATACTTCTAAATATATTTTCTAAAAATGGTACTATAGCAAAAGATGTAAGGGTGTCAAAGACCTATTAATTGTCGTCATAAAATCTCAAATAGGCAGCAATTTGTTATTAATATTTCAGTTATATCTATTAAGTTTACAGTGGGGTAGAATATTTAACCTGTTTTAAACTTGGTATTATTTTTCATTCAGAATTAAAGCTTTTCCCGAAACACAAATAGGCTCACTAAATTTGGATGGATTGAGAAAGAATTTCCTTTTTTTCTTTACATAAAAAAGGAAGTCCGGTAATAAAAATATTGCCGGACTTCCTTTTCAGCGGAGAGAGAGGGATTCGAACCCCCGGAAGCTCGCACTTCAACGGTTTTCAAGACCGCCGCGATCGACCACTCTGCCATCTCTCCTAAAAGTGAGTGCAAAGATATAATAATTTTTAATATGAAAAAAGCATCTGCTAAAATTATTTTTCAAATACTGTCAATAAATTGTATTACCTTTGTATAAATAAGAACTATTAGATGTTATTTACTGAACTCCCGCTATGCGATTCTCTTTTGGAGGGTTTGCAAGCAATGAATTTTACCGAAACTACTCCGATACAAGAACAAGCAATTCCTGTTATATTAGACAAGAAAGATGTTATTGCTGTTGCTCAAACAGGTACCGGAAAAACTGCAGCGTTTTTACTGCCCCTACTTAATAATCTCCAGACAGAAAAGCATGAACTTAATAAAGTGAATGCCATAATTATGGAACCTACGCGTGAATTGGCGCAACAAGTAGACCAACAAATGGAGGGTTTTTCATATTTTACTCCATTTTCGTCTGTTGCGGTGTATGGAGGGAATGATAGCGATGCATGGGATATTCAAAAACGTGGTTTACTTAAAGGCGCAGAAGTTGTTATTTCTACTCCGGGAAGACTACTTTCACATATAAACTTATATAAAATTGATTTCTCGGGTGTAAAATATTTTATACTTGATGAAGCTGACAGAATGTTAGATATGGGTTTTTATGATGACATCATGAAAATTGCGAATTTGCTTCCTAAGGACAGACAAACGATTATGTTTTCTGCCACTATGCCTCCCAAAATTCAAGAATTAGCAAAAACCATTCTTCGCAATCCAAAAGAAATTACCATTGCTGTGACTCGTCCTCCTGAAACAATTATGCAAACAGCATATGTTTGTTATGAACCTCAGAAGCTAGAGATTGTAAAACAGCTTTTCAAAGAAAAGAAGCCCAATAAGGTAATTTTGTTTTCCGGCTCGAAGCAGAAAGTAAAAGATATTTCCAAAACTCTTAAAAGGATGGGATTATCAGCAGGCGAAATGCACTCCGATTTGGACCAGGCTCAACGTGAACATGTAATGCATGAATTTAGGAATGAACGTATTGACATTTTGGTTGCCACAGACATTGTTGCCCGTGGAATTGATATTGATGACATATCGTTAGTTATAAATTTTGATGTTCCCTATGATGTAGAGGATTATGTTCACAGGATTGGTAGAACAGCAAGAGGCGGTGATAGTGGAATGGCTATAACATTTATATCACCACAAGAACAATACCGTTTTTCTCTAATAGAAAAGTTTCTTCAGAAGGTTATTTATAAAATACCTGTTCCTATAGAATTAGGAGCAACACCCGAATACAATCCTGAGCGTGAAAAAAAAAATAACAAGAAGCAAGGAAACAAAGGAAAACGAAAGATGAGTATGGGCAGCAAATCCGATAAAAAGCTATCGAACAAGAAGCAAAAAGATCCGGATAATAAACCACATAAATTGCGAAGCCGGTCTAATGAAAATTAAACCGGCCTCTGACAGAACACTTACATTATCTGTAAATTATTCCGTTTTCTGTATTTGCTCAACGATTTCCATGCCACGTATAATGGCTTCTTCATTTGCAGGCAAAAGTTTATGATGACGTTCTGGAAGAGATTTCTTTAGTCCCTCCATAACATTTTCTAATTTAACCATAGGAGAAATCTTTAACAATCCACCTAAAATAATCATATTAAAAACTTTAGGGTTATTCATTTTCACAGATTCGTCCATTGCATTCACCTTATAAACATTTATATCTTTTCTTGTTGGTAAGTGATGAATTCCATATCCGTCAAAAATTAGAGATCCTCCAGGTTTAACTCTATTTTCAAATTTGTCCATAGAAGGCTGATTGAGCACAATTACAACATCAAATTTATCAACTATAGGTGAACTGATAGGATCATCGCTCACAACCACTGTGACATTTGCTGTTCCTCCACGTTGTTCCGGTCCATAGGCAGGAAACCATGAGACTTCTTTGTCTTCCATTATTCCAGAATAGGCAAGAATCTTACCCATTGATAACACACCCTGACCTCCAAAACCAGCTATAACAATTTCTTGTAACATTATTCTCTTCTTTTAAATGTTTTTCAAATCTCCAATGGGATAAACTTTAAACATATTTTCCTCCATCCAACTGTTTGCATCCACTGGGGTCATTTTCCATCCAGCATTACAAGTTGAAACAATTTCAACAATCGAAGTGCCTTTTCCGGCCATTGAGTTTTCGAATGCTAATCTAATGTATCTTTTAGCTTTTTTAACTGCAGCGGCTGTATGAACACTTTGGCGTGAAGCCAAACATACTCCGTCGAGTAAAGCTAAAATATCTAATATTTTCAATGGATTTCCCATAGTTTGTACATCACGCCCATCTGGAGAAGTAGATGTTACCATATTATCCAGAGTAGTTGGAGCCATCTGACCTCCGGTCATTCCATATATTCCATTATTGATAAATATAATGGCAATGTTTTCTCCTCTATTGCAAGCATGAATTGTTTCTGCCGTTCCAATAGCTGCAAGATCTCCATCTCCTTGGTATGTAAAAACCATTTTATCAGGACTCATTCTTTTTGCTGCTGTTGCTAAAGCAGGAGCTCTACCGTGTGCTGCTTCCATCCAGTCAATATCCAGATAATTATAGGCAAATACAGCACAACCTACTGGTGCTACACCAATTGTAGAATCTTGAATATTCATTTCATCAATAACTTCTGCAACAAGTTTATGAACAACACCATGAGAACATCCCGGACAATAATGCATGTGATTATCGTTCATCAAAACTGGTTTCTGATAAACCAAATTTTCAGGACTTACTATATCACTTTTATTCATTTTAGTTAGTTTTTTTCTTTGTAAACCGAAATAATATATAGCACAGAATGGTTAATCCTCCAAGAATCCAAGTCAATTTGAGATTACGCTCTGAGACGTAAAAGACAATGATTGTTGCAATCGCTCCAACAGCGAAAAGAACTAAAAACAATTTACGTAATTTTGGATCCATATCAGGAGTTTATCACTTTTTCTATTAAAGCTTCTAGTGTCGCTTCAGGTGTGGGCACCATTCCACCTAACCGGCCATAGTGTTCTACTTTTACTTTCCCGTTAACTGCTAAACGAACATCTTCAATCATTTGACCAGCATTCATTTCAACAGTAAGAATTCCTTTTACCTGATCTGCATATTTATTAATAATATCACTAGGAAATGGCCATAAAGTTATTGGACGCAACAATCCTACTTTATATCCTTGTTTTCTGGCCAGTTCAATTACCTTGAGACAAATTCTAGCAGTTGAACCAAAAGCAACTAATAGGTAATCTGCATCTTCACACATTATTTCATCATACCTAACTTCGTTCTTTTCAATTTCACGATATTTGGCTTGAATCCTCAAATTGTTTTCTTCCATTTTTACAGGATCCAATTCCAATGAAGTAATAATGTTTGGTTTTCTTTCAGGTGTTTTACCAAGTGTTGCCCATGGGCATTGTTCTCTAATTTCCTGTTCTGTTCTTCGACGTTGTGGCGCAGGCAGTTTTACCTTTTCCATCATTTGACCGATTACACCATCAGACAAAATCATTGCAGGATTACGGTATTTAAATGCCAGTTCAAAACCTAGAGATACAAAATCCGCCATTTCTTGTACTGAATTCGGCGCGAGTGTAATCAATTTATAATCACCATGTCCTCCACCTTTAACAGTCTGAAAATAATCAGCTTGAGATGGTTGTATTGTTCCTAATCCAGGACCTCCTCTTTGTACATTTACTAATAAGCACGGTAATTCAGCACCTGCAAGATAGGATATCCCTTCTTGTTTTAGACTTATTCCTGTACTTGATGAAGATGTCATTGAGTATTTTCCACATGCAGCTCCTCCATATACCATATTAATAGCAGCTACTTCACTTTCAGCCTGTAAAACCACCATTCCGGTAGTTTTCCATGGTGCTGCGGCCATTAAAGTCTCAATAATTTCTGATTGAGGAGTAATGGGATATCCGAAATACCCATCAACACCATAATTGACTGCAGCATAAGCTATTGCCTCATTCCCTTTAAGCAGAGATATTTCTTCTGACATAATATTTTCTTTTATTAATGTGATTGTACAGAATATTTTTCAATCTTACTATCCAAGTTTTTTCTTGTAAACAGTTAAACATCCATCGGGACATACTGTTCCGCAATTTGCACAGCCAATACAATCATCTGGATTTTTCATATATACGAAGTGATACCCTCTATCATTCACTTCACGTGGTTGAAGTTCTAATACATTTGTTGGACAAGCAACCACACATAAATTACAACCTTTGCAACGTTGTGTGTTTACTTCTACATATCCTATTACTTTTGCCATTCCTAAATAAGGATTAATTGATAATACACAAATATAAGTAGAGTTTTATATTGAATCAAATTTGTAATGTTAATATTTATTCAATTAAATTAGAAACAAGAAGGTCTGGAAAATTGAATTTACAACATATTTAGGTGATTTTCTTATAATTAGAAAGACATAAAGGCAATTTTATACTATTCTATTACAAAACAATGAGCCATTGAAAAAATCTATTATTTTGAATAATAACGAATAAATAATCGATTACCAAACAGAATCGACATCTTTATATGGTGATTTAAGTAATTATATTTTACTTATCAATTGAGTTCATAAAGTATGAGAGTATATACTTTTACTTAATTTAATATAAAGCTCTTTTATTGCGTCGTCTTTTAATAAACTTATGTGTTTCTGAATAACATTTTCATCGAAACGAACAGCTGGGCCAGTTTGAGCTAATTGAGGCGAAAGCTCCATTACTTTATTTGCAGTTTCGTTGATAAGCGGTTTTAGTACATCAAAACTAAGACCTTGATCTTTTAAAATATCTGAAGCCAATACATACATATGATTTGTAAAATTACATGCAAAAACTGCAGCCAAATGAAGATATTTTCTGTTATCGCTTGACAAAAATTGAAAATGACCAGAAACACTTTTTGCAATTTCTTCCAAACACTCAGATGCTATACTATCATTTGCTTCAATAAAAACAGGGATTTGATAAAAATCAATCTTCCTGTTTTTATTAAATGTCTGTAAAGGATAAAAAACACCATAGTTTTCTTTTCGTCCATCAAACACATTCATAGAAATTGCTCCGGCAGTGTGAGCTAAAACACCATTTGTTGGAGGAAGGTTTTGGATAAGTTGACCAAGAATATCATCTTTTACTGAAAATAAATATAAATCAGCATCTTGATAAATATGTTTTATATCATTCGTGTATTCTGCTCCTAATTTTTCAGCTAATAGTTTTGCATTTTCAATTGACTGACTGAATACTTGTATAATTGAATGACCTACTTCTTTTAGGCATAATGATAATTGAGTAGCCAAATTACCTGATCCGATAAATATTATTTTCATTTACATAATTGGTTTAATTATTCTGAATCATTTGAACCTAGTTCATATTTACCAATATGCATTTTTTCCCATAACAATGAATCAACATCATGTGGAGAACGAGGTTTTTGACTCTTTCCGAATGAAACAATACTTAATACTTCCAATGGCATTGGTATATTTAGTAAATCATTTAAATGCTCTCCCGAAGTGATCGTTTCAGAAAAATTTCGATTCCTTACTTGCACCCAACAACTTTTTATCCCAATATCTTCTGCTTGCATTTGCATTGCAAATGATGCAATTGATGCATCTTCAATCCAAACGTCACTCAACAATGGATTCCCTATCACTACTATTGCCAATGCTGCATTTGCAATAAATTTTCCACTCTCTGGTTTACACATTGAGAGTTTTTGAAGCATCTCTTTCTCTTCAATTATTATGAATTCCCAAGAGTGACTATTTTTAGAAGTTGGCGACAATAATGCTGCTTGTAAAATCAATTCAGTTTCTTCTGGCGACAAAAGTTCTTCAGAATATTTACGAACACTTCTTCTACTAATCAACAAATTTGCTATATGACTCATTTTTAATCTCTTTAATAAATAAACAATAAAACACAATGACTAATCGGAAGAATCATCGATTAAAAGATATGTAAAAAATCCTATTACAGCTGCCGCTCCAAGAATTATCGACCATTTTGGAAGCTTCTTTTTATTACATGATTTACCTTCGGATTTGTTTTTTACCGGTGTTACAGAATTCAAGATCTTATTGTCAATCAATTTAGCTTTTTCTTCATCATTTACCTTATGTAGCTCGGATATAACTAAATCTTCTTTTTCAAGTAATTCAATATCCCTTTCAAAATCTGTCTGCATTGGCAAATCAAGATCAATTCCTTCTGCGAGTAATGTTTTCTCAAATTGAGCAAAGGGTTTGTTTACTAGATTACTCAACACTGGATCAGATATAAAACTGACGTTATATTCTGAATGAATTTCTTTATTATTATAAGTTCTATCATTAGGGTTTAATTGAATCTTTGTTAGTTTAAACGTTCCGAAATTATTTATTTTAATAGATTCGTCTATTGAAAGCGATTCAAATATTATTTCGAACAATTTATTTACAAAAGCCTCTGATTCCTCATTTGAAATATGGACTTTTGAGGCAATAAGATTTGCAATCTCTGAAAGAGTTAAATTATTCATAGTCATCTCCTTTCACTAATCTATTATTCAACATTATGTCGGGAATAAAAACCGCAACAACTTCTGGTGGAACAAGATAACGCGCTTGCGTGATTGGGTCTAATGAAATGTGTTCTTCATTTTTTAAAGTTTCAAAAACTCCGACACCATCGATTGAAATCTGAATATTATTGACTAATTGCTCATTCATTACTGTAACCATTGACTCCAGAACTTCAGTAGCTTTTGCATGATCCCAATCGAGTCTTTCCGCAAGCTTATCAATTAATTCTTCGTGTGTCATATTACTCCATATTTATCTTTTTATCTATATCTAATAATCAGCTAATGGTTATTTAGTACAATAGAACGTTGATTCAAAATTATTCAATTGAAGCTTCTAAATCAAAAGGAAGAGCATTAATAATCTTTGCATTATAAAACTCACCGATAGATAATTGTTTGCTTTTATTGATTAAAACCTCTCCATCCACTTCAGGTGAATCAAATTCAGTTCTACCTATATAATATTCAGGATCTTCTCTATCGATAACAACTTTAAGACTTTTACCAACTTTCAAATCATTAATAGACAACGAAATATTTTCCTGAATATCCATCAACTCATTCATCCGTTGTTGTTTTACTTTAGCTGGTACATTATCTGAGTAATTTTTATCACTATAAGTTCCTTCTTCATGTGAATAAGGAAATGCACCCAGACGCTCAAATTTGGTTTGCTTTACAAAATCAATCAATTCCTCAAAATCTTGTTCAGTTTCATCAGGATGTCCAACCATCAAAGTTGTTCTTAGATGAATTTCTGGAACTTCTTCTCTAAATTTCGTTATTAAATCGATGGTTTCTTGTTTAGTAATATTTCGTCTCATTTTCGTCAACATATGATCACTAACATGCTGTAAAGCGATATCCAAATAATTACAAACATTTGTTCGCTCTCGCATTACTCGCAATAGATCATTGGGAAAATGTGCCGGATAAGCATAATGTAAACGAATCCATTCTACTCCAGGAACATCGGATACATGTTCAACCAATTCAGGTAATTTCATCGATTTATATAAATCCAATCCATAGTATGTCAAGTCTTGAGCTATAAATTGAAATTCTTTTACACCATTAGCAACCAAATTACGTACTTCGCATACTATATCCTCAATACTACGTGATCTATATTTTCCTGTAATCAAAGGAATTGAACAGTAAGAGCAAGTTCTGTCGCATCCTTCTGCTATTTTTAAATATGCATAATGAGATGGTGTTGATAAAGATCGTTCAAATTCCAAATCCTTATAATAGGATTTACCTAAGTCTGACATCAAGTTTTTCCAGCCAAATTTACCATAAAACTTGTCCACTTCAGGGATTTCTTCATTTAATTCACGCATATATCGCTCAGAAAGGCACCCCATAACAAAAAGCTTTTTCACTTTATTTGTTTTTTTTGCCTCTGCAAAAGCCAATATAGTATTTATAGACTCCTCCTTTGCATCATTTATAAAACCACATGTGTTTATGACCACAATGTCTCCTTGTGGAGTTTGGGGATCATGTTCCACTGTATAACCATTAGCAACAAGCTGTTTCATAAGAAGTTCAGAATCCACTAAATTCTTAGAACAACCTAAAGTAATGACATCTATTTTATTTTTCATTTAATATGTTTCAAATGTTATTTTCCAAATAAAGAATCGACAAATTCCTTACGGTTGAAAACTTGTAAATCGTTGAGACCTTCTCCCAATCCAATATATTTTACTGGAATCTTAAACTGATCAGAAATACCTATTACAACTCCACCTTTTGCTGTTCCATCTAATTTTGTGATCGCCATTGAAGTAACTTCAGTTGCAGCAGTAAATTGTTTTGCTTGTTCAAAAGCATTCTGCCCTGTCGACCCATCAAGAATCAACAGAACCTCATCAGGCTTACCGTCAACTACTTTACTCATTACATTCTTAATTTTGGAGAGCTCATTCATCAGCCCAATTTTATTATGAAGTCTACCAGCGGTATCAATAATAACCACATCTGCACCATTTGCTTTTGCAGAACTTACAGAGTCATAGGCAACAGAAGCAGGATCAGATCCCATTTTTTGTTTAATAACAGGTACACCAACTCTTTGACCCCAAATATCGAGTTGTTCAATAGCAGCAGCACGAAACGTATCAGCAGCTCCAAGATAAACTGAATATCCCTTTTCCTTAAATTGATATGCTAATTTACCAATAGTAGTAGTTTTCCCTACACCATTTACCCCAACAACCATTATAACATAAGGTTTTATTACACCTGCTGGTAAGCTAAAATCATCTAAATCTTCACTATTATTTTCAATAAGTAGATTTGCTATTTCTTCACGTAGAATAATTGAAAGTTCATCTGTTCCAATATATTTATCGCGCAATACGCGATTTTCAATCCTTTGAATGATTTTTAATGTAGTATCCACTCCAACATCAGACGTAACCAAAATCTCTTCCAGTTCATCTAATACATCATCATCAACTTTAGATTTACCGGCAACCGCATGTGACAATTTGGAAAAGAAACTTCCTTTAGTTTTTTCTAAACCTCTGTCAAGTGTTTCCTTTTTTCCTTTAGTGAATAAATCAAACAAACCCATGAATTCTTGAATTTTAACAATTAGTAAAATAACCAGTTCTCCTGGTAATGCAAAGCTACAAAATAGAAAATAAAAAACTTCCCCACGTTTTGACGCAGGGAAGCTTTTAAATATTTTTAACTAAATTATTTCGAAAAATAATCTTTTACTTGATCATTTGGAATCATTTCTTCGTGAAATGAATAAGCTCCAGTTTTGGGCGATTTAACCATTTTAATTACTTTGGTATGTGTACGCCCTATAGATGCGCTTTTATCACGGAACCCAGCGACTGCTTTCTTTGCCATATTATAATCCTATTTTTACTTTATTTCTTTATGTACTGTCATTTTCTTAAGAATCGGATTGTATTTTTTCAATTCGAGTCTTTCGGGTGTATTTTTTCTGTTCTTTGTAGTGATATATCTTGAAGTACCAGCCATACCACTTTCTTTATGTTCTGTACATTCCAGAATTACCTGAACCCTATTTCCTTTAGCTTTCTTTGCCATTTCTTATACTCTCCTATTTATTAAGCATTTAAATAACCTTTAGCTGCTGCTTTCTTCAACGCAGCATCTAATCCGATTTTATTAATCGTGCGCAATCCGGATGCTGAGACATTCAAACTAATCCAGCAATCCTCTTCAACCCAGTAGAATTTCTTTCTGAACAAATTCACGTTGAACTTACGTTTTGTCCTCACATTAGAGTGTGCAACGTTATTTCCAACCAGGGCTTTCTTTCCTGTTATTTGACAAATTTTTGACATTGTATCGTATATATTATTGTTTTTTCTTGTCGAATTAGGGCGCAAAATTAATCATATAAATTGAATATAACAAGAATTTTAGCAAAAAATCTTAGTGTAAAACACCATTAATTTCATATATTTACAATCTCTTTTCTATCTAATCAATTTGATTCTTTTTTTGTTTTAGTTTTTATAAAAGACTATACATTTATTATTTAGTTCTTTTTTTGAAAATTGAGACTTAAACTTAAATATATTTGATCAAAAAAACTTAGTGCGGCTCTTCGTAAGTTCTTTTTTAATTCCTGAGAATCTGATTGCATATTTATTGCTTCATCTGTTATCATTTCTTCTGCAGAATATGTTACTGGAAAAAACGAATTGCTCTTATTCCTATCATCTTGAAAAGTGATATCTCGAAAAACCAAAACACATCCAGCATTAGTAATTGAAGCATCGAATCGATAGTTCATCGAAATCTTCTCATTAACTTTTTGGCTATTTTCAGTAAGTAACAATTCTGTTTTAGAACTTACTGTAACACTTTGATTTTTTTCATCAAATCTTATACTTGATAATTTGGGGTTATTTGCATAGTTCTCTTTGCCCCACTTATTTAAAAGAGCATATTGTTGAATAGTAGACATTTCTTGTTCTACATGAATAAATTGTTGAAAAACTACTTTCCCATTAACAACAGGTACCTTTGTAAATACTGGTTGATTCTGTTGCTGTGAATAAGTAAAAGAAACCCATCCAACTAAAATCATTAGTAATATTATACTATAAATTCTTTTCATTATATATATGATAATTATTTTTTGAATTATTGAATTCTACATCTTAGACAACAAAAATACAAGAAAGATTAAACTAGTACAAAATTGAAGAATAAAATTACTCAATTTTATTTTATTTATCGCATAAAATCTATTACTTTTGCAAACTATTATTCAATGTAACAACTATTAAGAAGAATAACATGTCAAAAAAAGTAGAACCGGTTAAAACTACAGAAGAAAAATTTGAGGATGTTGGAGAGAAACTAGCCACATCAGAACAATTTTTTGAGAATAATCAAAAGCCAATATTGTATACGATTGCAGCAATTGTTGTTGTTATAGGTATTATTTTAGCTTACCACTATTTATATAAAATACCTCGCAATGAAAAAGCACAAGTTGCAATATTCAAAGGAGAGGGATATTTTCTTAATGGAGAAGATTCTGTCGCATTATTTGGCAATAATAATGATTATGCCGGTTTTGAATCGGTTATTAAAGAATATAAAGGTACTAAAACTGCTGACCTTGCCCATGCATATGCCGGGATTAGTTATAGTCGAATTGGCAATAATGAAAAAGCTTTAGAACATTTAAAGAAATTCAAGGGAGGCGATTTGCTAGTAACTCCTGCAATATCAGGTGCAATTGGTGATATATATATGAACTTGGGGCAAACAGAAGAAGCTATCAAACAATTCAATAAAGCAGCCAAAGATGCAGACAATGAAATGCTAAGTCCAATATATTTCAAAAAAGCAGGTCTTGCATATTTAAGTGCAAAGAACTATGATAAAACTATTGAGACATTTGAAGTAATTAAAGATAAGTATTTAAGTTCACCAGAAGGTCAAGAAGCTGACAAATATATTGAACAAGCTAAATTACTAGGTGGAAAAACCAACAAATAATGGCTACAGCTTTTCACAATCTTTCTTCCTACAATCCTGAAACTGTACCAAATGGTTCAAATTGGAAAATAGGAATTGTTATTTCTGAATGGAATTCTTCTATTACAGAGAAACTATTGGAAGGTGCTTGCAATACCTGTAAAGAATTCGGAGTGCTTGAGAATAACATCTTTATTGATTACGTTCCTGGAAGCTTTGAACTTACTTACGGTGCAAAAAATTTACTAGAAAAAACGGATGTAGATGCTGTTATAATTTTAGGATGTGTTATTCAGGGGGAAACACCACACTTTACTTTTGTATGTGAGGGAGTCACTCAAGGGATTACCACATTAAATTGTACATACAATGTTCCTGTAATTTTTGGATTATTAACAACCTCTACTCTCGAACAAGCTGAAGAAAGAGCTGGAGGAAAACTAGGAAATAAAGGTACTGAAGCGGCAATTACAGCATTAAAAATGATTGCTCTGAATAAAAAATAACGAATTTATTTGTATCTTTGTAAATAATTAGGGCAGTTACCAGAGTGGCCAAATGGGGCTGACTGTAACTCAGCTGGCTTAGCCTTCGGTGGTTCGAATCCATCACTGCCCACAAAATTATTCTATTTTAAATAGAATACATATTATTGCGGAAGTAGCTCAGTTGATAGAGCATTAGCCTTCCAAGCTGAGGGTCGCGGGTTTGAGTCCCGTCTTCCGCTCAAAAGAGAGAAGTGACCAATAAGGTTGCTTCTCTTTTTGTAAAATAAAGTCGATGTCAACCGTACAAAGTAAAAAACAGATCAGAGATTTTACTCAAGGTGGGATTTTCAAAAAATTAATCTCACTTGCGTTGCCGTTAATGGCTGTCAGCTTTATACAGATGACCTATAATCTGGTAGATATTTTATGGATTGGCAGACTTAGTAGTAGATCAGTTGCTGCAGTCGGTACTATTGGAATGATTATGTGGATGATGAATTCAATAGCACTTGTTTCAAAAGTAAGTGCTGAGGTTTCAATAGGTCAATCAATTGGAGCAAAACGATTTGACAAAGCGTCAATTTACGCTTCCCATACAACAACAATTGCCACAGTACTGGGCATTTTATTCGCATTCATCTTTATTTCATCACCTCACACATTTGTTTCATTCTTCAAGCTAGAAACAGATATTGCTAATGAAGCTGCAACATATTTACGTACAGTATCATTTGGATTACCTTTTGTATTTCTCGTTCTGAATTTTTCAGGAATCTATATTGGTTCTGGCAGAAGTGATATTCCATTTTATTTCAATGCCTGCGGATTAGCTATGAATATCGTTTTAGATCCTTTACTCATTTTCGGATTAGGACCGATACCTGCACTCGGTTCAAAAGGTGCAGCTATAGCTACTGCTATTTCTCAGGGACTAGTGATGACCTTATTTGTCCTTCATTTGAGAAGAACGAATGGCATATTGGGTAAATTCCCATTCCTGATCCGTCTTAGAAAATCATATACAGTAAATATTTTGAAATTGGGATTGCCAGTAGCAATTATGAATATCTATTTTTCGTTTATCAACATGAATCTTGCACGAACAGCATCAATTTATGGGGGATATTTAGGAGTAACAAGCCAAACAACTGGAGGACAAATTGAGGGAATTACATGGAATACATCACAAGGATTCTCTACTGCTTTGGGAAGTTTTGTTGCCCAAAACTACACAGCAAAAAAAATGAATCGAGCCAACCAAGCTTATCGATACACATTATACATGATGGGCGGTTTAGGTGTTATTGTAACATTAGCCTTCATGTTAGTCGGAGAAGAGATATTTTCAATTTTTATTCCTGAAAAAGCTGCTTATGAAGCAGGCGGAAAATATCTTTTTATCATGGGCTTCTCTCAAATATTCATGATGACAGAATTGACCATGCAAGGAATGTTCAATGGAGTTGGAAAGACTTCACCTCCAGCCATTGTCAGCATTGTTTTCAACACATTACGGATTCCTCTTGCAATTTTTCTTGCCTCAAGAATTGGAGTAAATGGAGTGTGGTGGGCAATAACAATTTCTTCGATCATAAAAGGTATAATCTTACCTACATGGTTTTATTTTTGGCAAAAAAGAAAGAAAAAAGTATTAATAAGCTCAATATGAAACATATAGAAAAACTGATATTGTTTATATTATTATCTACGACTGTAATTTCATGTTCATCTCTTAAAATTGGGAAACAAAAAGGACAAAAAGTACTGATACAAACTTCTCAAGGGGATATTACTATAAAACTATATAATGAAACCCCATTACATAGAACAAATTTTATTAAATTAGTTAAATCCGGGTTTTATGATGGAGTATTATTGCATAGAGTCATTAACAAGTTCATGATTCAGGGAGGCGATCCTGATTCCAAAACTGCAAAACCAAACGAAATGTTGGGTAATGGAGATGTTGGTTACTCTATTCCCGCAGAATTAAAGACACCTAAGATTTATCACAAATACGGTGCTTTTGCTGCAGCACGTGAAGGTGACCAGGTAAATCCTGAGAAATCTTCTTCTGGAGCACAATTTTACATAGTAACCGGAAAGAAATTTTCACCAGAAGAATTAAAGTCAATGCAAGATGAAAAGATTTTTAAATATGGACACGCAAACGATTCTACATACAAGTTCAGTCCACAGTCGATTACTGACTATTCAACTATTGGAGGTACACCTCATCTCGATGGGAACTATACTGTTTTCGGAGAAGTGATTGAGGGTATGGATATAGTAGATAAAATTTCGAAAGTCAAAACAAATGAGATGGATCGACCTATAACAGATGTAAGAATTATAAAGATGAAGTTAATACGATAATCTTTATAAGTATTAAATTGTGATATCGATTGTTTATAAAAAACCGGATAAAAACAGTCCAATATCATAAACTGCAAAATTAAAGTGGTTTGCAATATACGAGTTTACCATTTTTCCAGAATACATATAGAAACCGGTAGCAAAACCTCTGTCGAGTTTAGCAAAGAGATCCACTCCTCCACAATCAGATAGAGACGCAAATAATGATACAAAAATATTACTCAATGCTATAGAAGCAGTTCTAGCCACCCGTGAACTGAGATTAGTTTCGCAAAAATGAACAATTCCATATCTCTCAAAAATAGTAGGATGATCACCAAAACAAGCTTCCATTGTTGTTTCAAAACACCCTCCATTTGACATGCGCAAATCAATAATCAGAGAACCTTTCTTCATCTCTCTGATCAAATCTGCAGAAATTCTATAGAAGTGCGTTTTATTTAAATAATTCATAGAGCCAATAACAACATCAGCAGATCGAAAATTATTTCTTAGCACATTTGGAAGTAAGGTTGAAGTAAAAAGCGAATGCCCTAATTTTTCCTGTATATTACGAAGTTCAGTTACATCTTCATCAAAAACCTTTACCAATGCACCCATTGCTAAAGCTGCTTTGGCAGCTACTATACTTGCTACTCCTCCACCAATTATAACCACTTCAGTTGGAGAAACTCCAGGAATTCCTCCCATCATAATACCCTTTCCACCATGAGCATTACTCATCAATTCAGCAGCCAAAGTTATTGAACAACTTCCTTCAATTTCAGAAATGGCTGTATCAAATGGCGAAGTACCACTTTTATCAAGCACCAATTCATATGCCAAAGCATTTATTCGTTTCTCAGACATTAATTCCAAAGTACGTTGCGTCATCTTAGCTAGTTGAAGAAAAGAAAAAACAGTAGCTCTTGATTTCATCATTTCCACCTCAGATTCAGCTGGCGGAGCAATTTTTAGGATTAGATCTGCTTGCATAACTTCCCTATGTGTTTCAACAATCTCCGCGCCGGATTCTGAGTAATAATTATCTGGATAATTAATACATATTCCAGCACCTTTCTCAACTAGAACCTGATGACCAGACTCTACCAATAAAGCGGTCGTTTCGGGAGTCAATGCCAAGCGCTTTTCGACAGCTTGATTTTCTTTGGGAATACCAATAATTATTGTAGCTTTTGTTTTATCTACTTTTTGTAAAAGTTCACGCACAAAAAATGAAGTGCTCTTGAGAAGTTCCTGTTCATAAATCATGGCTTCATACTTTATTCAGTTGTTCTATAAGATTATTAACTGTATTGTCTACGTCACTTGGTGTTACCAGTTTTTTAGACTCAAAAATAATTTGTGCCCGACTGTAAAACTGTTCACGATCGTTTAAATGATGTTCAATAAATGGGATCAGTTCTTCCTCAGTCTTTCCTGCAATAATTGGCCTAATTCCTTTTGCAGCACGAAGACGCGCTGCCAGTTCTTGCGGTTCGGCTTTTAAATAAATTGTCACGCCCGCATTATTCATAACTTGCATATTATCAAAAAAACAAGGAGCGCCTCCACCGGTAGAAATCACCACATTCTCAAAAGTAGAAACCTCCTTCAGCATCTTTTGTTCAATCAAGCGAAAACCAATTTCACCCTGTTCCTCAAAAAGTTCAGGAACCGTTTTTCGCTGACAATGTTCAATATATTTATCCAAATCAATGAACTCAACATTTAAAGCTTTGCCCAATGCTTTTCCCAATGTGGTTTTCCCCACACCCATATATCCAATTAAAAAAAGGCGAATCATATATTCAATTTAGCACAAAATTAGAGTTTTTATATCAACACAACAAACATCAACGAATGGATATATCAGAACTAATTTTGCAAATTTGCATACCTATCGATATTTACCTTCATCAACATCGTTGAGAATACTTAGATAAGATGCGTACCTGCTTTGACTAATATAATGATCGTCTATAGCTTTAAGGACAGCACAATCAGGTTCATTGATATGTAAACAGTTATTATACTTGCATTTTGCAGAAAACTTGAAGATCTCCGGGAAATAATGAGAGACTTCAGGAGTACTCATATCAATTGTTCCAAATCCTTTAATACCTGGTGTATCAATAACATACCCACCATTATCCAGTTCAATCATTTCAGAAAACGTTGTTGTATGCATTCCTTTATGATGATAAGAAGAAATATCACCCACCCGTCTGTCAGCCTCACTATGTAATTCGTTGATCAGACTTGACTTTCCAACTCCGGAATGACCAGCAAAAAGAGTTACCTTTCCTTTAGATAGATTCTTAACTTCATCCAATCCCACTTTGTTTAGAACCGATAATTGAATACACTTATAACCAATTGTAGTATAAAGATTTATCAAACCATTCAAATAATCAACATTCTCATTATCATCCTCGTACAAGTCTATTTTATTAAAAACGAGATATACAGGCACACTATATGCTTCAGTAGTCACAAGGAAACGATCGATAAAAACCGTAGATGTTTCAGGCATCTTAAGTGTTACGAACAGAAAAGTCTGATCTATATTTGCCGCCAGGATATGTGCATGTTTCGACAGGTTAGACGCCTTTCTGACAATGTAGTTTTTACGATCTTCAATCTCTGTGATAAAAGCAGTATCATCAGCGTTTGCTTCAAAAGCCACCCTATCTCCAACAACAACAGGACTTGTGCTTCGAATACCTTTCAGTCTAAAATTGCCTTTTACTTTGCAAAACACGTCCCCATCATGTTCTGTTCGAACAAGATAAGTATTACCCGTATTTTTAATAACCAGTCCCTTCATCTGCATTCAATATAAAAAAAGTGGAAGAATCGATCATATAAACCGATATGTTCTTCCACCCTTCACCTTAACTAAAATTGTTTAGACTTTCAGTACTTCTTTTTCCTTTTCGACAAACATATCATCAACCTTTTTGATGTATTTGTCGTGTATCTTCTGTACATCAGCTTCGCCATCCTTTCCTACATCTTCAGCCATGCCATCTTTTACAGCCTTTTTGATTAAGTCGATTGCATCTCTGCGAGAATTACGAATGCTGATTTTTGCCTCCTCAGCCTCTTGTTTTGTTTGTTTTACCAACTGTTTTCTGCGCTCCTCGGTCAATGGCGGGATTCCCAAACGAATAACCTCACCATTATTTTCGGGAGTAATACCAACATCAGAATCCAAGATTGCTTTCTCCACAACTTTCAGCATCGACTTTTCCCAAGGCTGAATAACAATTGATTTTGCGTCAGGAGTATTGATATTCGCAACATTTGATAACGGCACAATTGAACCGTAATAATCCACACGAACACCATCCAGGATGTGTACATTGGCACGTCCGGCACGAATTCGTGAAAAAGTTTCCTCAAGGAATTCAACAGTCATCTGCATCTTTTCCTCAGCTTCATTCTTAATTTTAGATAGTTCTACCATACTCTTTAGGGTTTATCAAGAAAACAAAGTTAATCAAAATCCTTTATTTATGAACATAAGTTCCAATGTTTTCTCCGTCAATAACTTTTTTGAGATTACCGTAGGTATCCATATTAAACACTACAATAGGAAGATTATTCTCCTTACACAATGTGGTAGCCGTTAAATCCATGATTTTTAGTTCATGAAGTAATATTTCATCAAATGAAAGATCGTCGTATTTTTGAGCACCAGGATCTTTTTCGGGATCAGCCGTATATATTCCATCCACCCTTGTACCTTTAAACATTACATCCGCCTCTATTTCTATTCCTCTAAGAGCAGATGCCGTATCCGTAGTAAAAAATGGGTTTCCCGTTCCTCCAGACATAATAGCTATTTCACCTTTTTCCATTGTCTCAATAGCTTTCCATTTAGTATAAAATTCACCAACCGGCTCCATTCGAATTGCTGTAAACACTCTGTTTTTTTGCCCGATAGACGTAAGCTCAGAGCTCAATGCCAAGCTGTTTATCACTGTCGCCATCATTCCCATTTGATCACCTTTAACACGGTCGAAACCTTTTTTAGCACCGCTCAAACCGCGGAAGATATTGCCTCCACCTATCACAATGCCTATTTGTACACCCATTTGGGATATCTCTTTTATCTGTTCGGCATATCTCTCTAACTGGGATTCATCTATTCCCTGTTTACCTTCTCCTGCCAACGATTCTCCACTGAGTTTCAATAATATACGATTATATTTCATCTTATTCTGATATAAATGTTACTTCTTTAAATGCGTATGTTCTGTTTTCATCTTCATCTTTTGTTCTTAATATCAAATGACCTGAAGGCAAAACATCTTCAATACGAGCTATGAATTCGCCATCCTTGTCTTTATAAAGATGATAGCCTTCACCCCAATAAAGACTTACCATATACTCCTCATCTATTTTCCCATCCTCTTCAGCTTCAAGACGATTAAAGAACATTTGGAATTCCCGCATTATCAACTGCATCAATTCCTTTCGATCAATATCCCGTCCAATAATCTGTTTTAAGGAAACCGGGTTAGGTAAAAAATCAGGGAATTCATCCTCATTGACATTCAATCCAATACCGATAATTGATTGCTGAATATATTCACCCTCCAAATTATTTTCAATAAGTATCCCTGCTATCTTCTTATTGTTCCAATAAATATCATTAGGCCATTTGATAGAGATATTTTTTGAAAAATTACTCAACGTTCGTTTAATGACAAGCGAAGCAATCTGCGATAGGACAAAGAGTTCTTTAGCCAATACTTTATTCGGATAAATCAACAAACTAAATAACAAATTCTTTGATTTGCCCGAGAACCAGGAATTACCTTGTTGCCCCCTTCCTTTCGTCTGATAATCCGCAACCACCAACGTTCCATTTGGAAGAACACTTTCTGCAAGTCTTTCTTTCAAATATAAGTTAGTCGATTCTGTTTCATCTATCCAAATTATCAAATCCTCATTAAATTGAATCATAGTATACTTGTCGTATTTTTTTAGGTAGTTTCTTTACCACCTCCTCCACCGAATGTTTAATCCAATGCTTTATCTCTTCATCCGACATTTCGCCAGTCATATAAATACTGTTCCAATGCGTTTTGTTCATATGATAAGCCGGTTGCACACAATTATATTGCTCCCGTAATATCACTACATTTTCAGGAGAACATTTGACCATCATCATTAGAGGTTCTGTTTCGAGTCCGAAAAGTATGAATACTTTCCCGCAGACTTTCATCACAACCGTGTCTTCACCAAAAGGCATACAATCTTCTGCACCTTTTATTGACAGACAATACTCGTATAGTTCTTCTACATTCATTTTTGAAAGTCAAATCTGTAATTAAAACAATTATTACATAAGTGAAGGCAAAAATGCATCTTCGAAATGTTCCAGCTTCATTGATTGTCCATCCCAGATTGCACCAATAATATCAAATCGGGCCGGTTTATCAATAGCGTTCATTTTCAAATAAAAATCAGCAGCTTTAACCATTCGATTTTGTCTTTTATTATTTACAAAATCTTCTGGATTACCCCATTGCAAGGAGCTTCTCGTTTTAACTTCCACAAACACAATGTACTCTTTATTTTCAGCAATAATATCGATTTCATATCCATGAAGACGCCAGTTACGTTCAATGATTCGGTAATCATTATTTTTCAAATATACAGATGCCAAATCCTCACCTTTTTGTCCAAGTTCATTATGTTCTGCCATTCGCTTTTCAGATATTAATGCATATAAATGCAAAAATATGCAATAAAAGTTTCAAAATGGCAAAAATATTTTGTTTTTTTGCATTTGAAAAGACATAATGGCTTTGTCAGTGTGATCCAACTTGTCTTTTTTGGGAATAATCCATCAAGAATGAAGACATCAAAAAATTACAGGCTAAAGGTAAAGAGGAAACCTCGAAATAATAAAGTCATGTTCACGCTCAGCGATGAAGAGCAAGAACTTATTAATGTTTATTTAAAGAAATATAAGATTTCCAACAAAACAAGATGGTATCGCGAAACTGTTATGGCTTTTGTTTTGAAGAACATGGAACAGGACTATCCCACTCTTTTTGAAGAAAACGAAATGCGCAGATAGAATATGGAAAAGATTTACAAAGAGCTACTTCTCGACGACGAATACTTCATGAATCAAGCACTTATTGAAGCGAAAAAAGCATATGAAGAAGACGAAGTACCCATTGGCGCAATTGTTGTTTGTAAACAGCGTATTATTGCCCGAGCTCACAATCTCACAGAATTACTTAATGATGTAACCGCGCATGCCGAAATGCAGGCAATTACTGCAGCCGCCAATGTATTAGGCGGGAAGTACCTGACCGACTGTACCCTATACGTCACCGTAGAACCATGCCCCATGTGTGCAGGTGCACTTGGATGGTCGCAAATTGATCGGATTGTTTATGGAACAAACGACCAAAAACGGGGTTATTCAACTATTTCACCAAATCTGTTGCACCCAAAAACCACAGTCACATTTGGAATTTTAGAAGAAGAATGTGCCTCATTAATGAAATCATTTTTCAAAAAGAAACGTTGACCAACAAAATGCAATAATTCAATTAAACACTCTTCTTTTTCAAAGCATTCGGTAGTTCTATTGAACCTTATCAACATTATTGTATTCTGTCTTAACGTTTGCATTTATGGGTTATTAAAAGTATTTATAATTAAAACATTATGTTATTCTAAAATGTTTAACATTTATAACAAACAAAATTATAACATACTTAATAAATTGACACATTATGAGCAAAAAGAAAATAGCCGTTTTAGTAGGAAGTCTAAGGAAAGAATCATATAACAAAAAAGTAGCCAAAGCAATGATAAAATTGGCACCCGATTCATTAGACCTCGAGATTCTTGAGATAGGTAATTTAGTACATTATTCTGAAGATTTAGATGTAAATCCACCTGCAGAATGGATTGCTTTCAGACAAAAGATTAAAGAAGCAGACGGTTTTTTATTTGTCACACCAGAATATAACCGTTCCATTCCCGGAGTTCTTAAAAATGCTATTGACATTGCTTCACGACCCTATGGACAGAACATGTTCGACGGAAAACCAGGAGCAGTAGCAAGTGCTTCAATAAGTGGTTTATCAGGATTTGGAGCAAACCATATCTTGAGACAATCAATGGTGTTTTTGAATGTGCTGATGATGCAACAACCAGAAGGCTACATTGGTAATGCACAATCACTTTTTGACGAACAAGGCAATTTAAATAATGAAGATACAGCAGCATTTTTTAAAAGATTCATGACTGCTTTTGAAACTTGGGTAAACAAGTTTTGATTTACTATTAATTATGTAATTACAGGTGGTCGGGAATACACTATTCCCGACCATCATTTTTATTTCAAACACATTTTATGTTATAACTCCCCACCAATTCCTTTAGCTTCTTCTTCCTCTAATAACTCTTTTAGAAAGCGAACAATTAACATGTTTTCCTTTGCCACATTATCATATTCACCTCTATCATGTTTCATATCGTATAATTGATCTTGGGGATTATTTCCTAATTCTGTATTGGTATATGGATTATAAGAACCTCCATTATTAGGTTCAATATATTTCCAGTCATCAGTCAAAATGGTCAATGAACCGGCGGAACCAATCACGTAATCCCTTCCAGTCCTGTCGTTTCCAAGCCATGCAGACAATTGATTTTGACTATCCAAACCTTGTTTTGATGAGATATCAATATTCACAAGATTTGCCAAAGTAGCCAACATGTCAACTTGCGAAACAAGGGCTCCAGATACATCAGGTGAAATATTTCCATTCCAATTTACTATAAATGGAACCCTGGTGCCTGCTTCAAAAGTACTATATTTTCCTCCTCTGAAAGGACCCCACGGCTTATGGTCTTTAAGTTTTTGCTCCGCATCATCCTGATATCCATCATCTACAACAGGTCCATTATCACTCGTAATGATAATCAGCGTATTATCACGAATACCCGCTTCTTCGAGCGCTTTTATTACTTCACCAACCGACCAGTCAAATTGGAGAATTGCATCTCCACGAGGACCCATTCCGGTTTTTCCGGCAAATCTGGGGTGCGGGAAACGAGGCACATGAATATCATTTGTTCCCAAATATAAGAAAAACGGTTTATTTTTGTTTGCATTTATAAACTCAACTGCATGAGTCGTTATGCTATCGGCAATGTTTTCATCTACCCATAAAGCTGATTTACCTCCTTTCATATAACCTATTCGAGAAATACCATTTACTATGCTCATATCGTGCCCGTGACTAGGTTTCAGTTTAGTCAACAGTTCAGGATTATCTTTTCCGGTTGGTTCACCCGGGAAGTTTTTTGTATAGCTCACCATAATAGGATCATTAGGATCGAGATTAACAGCCCTTTGATTTTCAAGATAAACGCACGGAACTCTGTCGCCTGTGGCTGCCATAATATAAGAATAGTCAAATCCTATCTCGTTTGGCTCCGGCGAAACATGTCCATTCCAATCCTGGTTGCCGGTTTTATCGCCAAGACCCAAATGCCATTTTCCAACGGCTCCGGTAATATATCCGGCTTCTTGAAGCATTTTGGGCAAAGTATATCTCTCGGGTTTGATAATGAGGGCTGCATCACCTGCGGCAACACCTGTACCTTTTCTACGCCAGGGATATTCGCCTGTAAAAAGTCCGTACCGCGATGGTGTACTTGTAGCAGCAGCCGAATGGGCATTTAAAAATCGGATCCCACTTTTGGCAACTCTATCAACATTAACAGTTTCAACTCGGGTCGCACCATAACAAGACAAATCACCATATCCAATATCATCTGCATATATAAGAACAATATTCGGTTTAGTTTCCTGTTGAGAAAAAGCATTTGCTGCCAGCAACATTGTACCGGTAGCCAAAATCGGCTTAAGATATTTCATAAATTCAATTACTAATAAATAAAAGTACGTCAGTCGGTCGACATTAATATTCTTGAAACAACTAAAATGATAAATATTCAATATCAATTTATCGTTCCAAACTTCATTTCATTCAAACAAAGATAAAGTTAATGAATGAAAAAACCATAAAAATGATTCACTTTTGGAAATGTATTAAATAAGTTATAGACTCTGTTCATTTCATTGTTCAATAAAAAGCTATTTTTAGTATCTTTGCGAAATTGAAATTACAGTAATTTATATAAAATAAACAAGTTCTATTGTTTTCAGTACAATTCATGATTTAAAGAGAAGATAGAATTTAGTAAAGAGTCTATGGCAAAAGAATTTAAACGCACCTTAATCACTACGGCTTTGCCGTACGCAAATGGTCCTGTGCACATTGGTCACCTTGCGGGAGTATATGTTCCTGCAGATATTTATGCCCGTTACTTAAGGCTTAAAGGTGAAGAAGTAGTTCTAATTGGCGGCTCTGATGAGCACGGAATTCCAATTACAATAAAAGCCCGAAAAGAGGGAGTTTCTCCACAGGATATTGTTGACAGATATCATAACTTGATCAAACAGTCATTTGAGGACTTCGGAATTACTTTCGATATTTATTCGCGTACAACCTCAGATATTCACCACAAAACAGCTTCAGACTTCTTCTTGAAACTTTATGAAAAAGGTGAATTTCTTGAACAAGAAAGCGAACAATATTATGATGAAGAAGCTCAACAATTCTTGGCTGACCGATATATTACAGGCACTTGCCCTATATGCGGGAATGAAAATGCTTATGGCGATCAGTGCGAAAAATGTGGAAGTTCTCTCAATGCCACCGATTTGATAAATCCAAAATCAGCGCTTAGCGGCAGTAAGCCTGTAATGCGCAAAACAAAACATTGGTATTTACCACTCGACAAACATGAAGAAGGACTTCGCAAGTGGATTTTGGAAGACCATAAAGAATGGAAATCAAATGTTTATGGACAGTGCAAATCGTGGATTGATATGGGGTTACAGCCTCGTGCAGTAAGTCGCGATTTAGATTGGGGTGTTCCTGTTCCCGTTGAAGGCGGCGAAGGTAAAGTTTTGTATGTTTGGTTTGATGCTCCAATCGGTTATATTTCCAATACAAAAGAATTGTGCGCTAATCAACCGGAGAAATATGGTGACTGGGAAAAATGGTGGAAAAATGAAGATACACGTTTGATACATTTTATTGGAAAAGATAATATTGTGTTTCACTGTATTGTTTTCCCATCAATGCTAAAAGCAGAGGGATCTTTCATCCTTCCAGATAATGTGCCGGCAAATGAATTCTTGAATCTTGAAGGAGATAAGATTTCAACATCTCACAATTGGGCTGTGTGGTTGCACGAATATTTAGAAGAATTTCCCGGCAAACAAGATGTTTTGCGATATGTTCTCACAGCAAATGCTCCTGAAACAAAAGATAACGATTTCACCTGGAAAGATTTTCAGGCACGTAACAACAATGAGTTGGTTGCTGTATTGGGTAATTTCATTAATCGCGCATTGGTGCTCACTCAAAAATATTTTAATAATGAAGTCCCAGCATGCGGGGAACTGAGTGAATTTGACAAACAAACGCTTGAAGAAGTGAAGAATGTGAAAGAGACGATTGAAAAGAATCTCGAAAATTTCCACTTCCGTGAAGCATTGAAAGATGCAATGAATCTTGCGCGTATCGGAAACAAATATCTTGCTGACACAGAGCCTTGGAAAACAGCAAAAACAGATATGGTACGTACAGGTACCATTTTGAATATTTCACTGCAAATTACGGCTAATTTAGGAATTGTGTTCGAGCCTTTTCTACCTTTTAGTGCATTAAAAATTAACAAAATGATTAATGTAGATAATTTTGGATGGGACAAACTAGGTCAAACCGACTTGCTTCCTGCCAGACATAAACTGAGTAACTCAGAGCTGTTGTTTGAGAAAATTGAAGATGAAGTTGTTGAAAAACAAGTACAGAAACTTCTTGATACAAAAAAAGCGAATGAAGCAAGTGAGTACAAAGCAAAACCAGTTAGAGAAACCATTACTATTGATGCTTTTGATAAATTGGACATTCGTGTAGGAACTGTACTTGAATGTGAAAAAGTACCAAAAGCAGACAAGTTGCTTAGATTTTTACTTGATGATGGCCTAAAGCAACGCACAATTTTATCGGGAATAGCTGCTTATTATCCTAATCCGGAAGAGTTGGTAGGTAAACAAGTTTGTTTTATTGCCAATCTTGAGCCACGTAAAATGCGTGGATATTTATCGGAAGGAATGATTTTATCAGCTGAAAATGCCGATGGTACACTGGCTTTAATAGAACCGGAGAAAAAAGTGTTGCCGGGAAGTGAGATAAAATAATCAAGCCTTTAGATTAATTTAACAAAAAATATGCAACGTTTCTTGTTAATTTCCATCTAAACAAATAGAATCAATTACTCAACAATTAACACTATTAATTTATGAAAAGGGTTCCCATTCTTATAATAACTTTGCTGATAAGTATTTCTGCATTTTCACAATATAGATCAGAAAGACCTTTAAAACTGAATCTTGTAAAGGGCCAACCAGCAAAACTAAATGAATTAAAGCTAAACTTGCCTACAACAATTTTTGCTTTATATCCCGAAATATCTTATGAACGACTTTTGGATTCGGATATAAGCATTGGAGCATCTGTTGGCTTCAATTTAGCTGACGAATATATGATGGATTTTGCATTTACTCCATATTTCCGTTGGTTCTTTGGTGGTAAAAGCAGATCGCTTGAAAGATATGGGGCTGGATTCTTTATTGAAGTAAACGGATCAATCTTTTCTCCAGTTAATGATACAAATACAGAAATTAATGGAGACGTTGTTGAAAAGGATTTAGGAGCAGGTCTTGGCTTAGGTCTAGGATGGAAGTATGTTACAAGAAACGATTGGGTTGGAGAAATCTTTTTTGGAGGAGGCAGGGATTTTGCAAATGATGATGCATATCCGCGCATGGGTATTTCAATTGGAAAAAGATTCTAAACAATAATAAATATACTATTCTTTTAAAACAGTGAAGCTTTAAAGCATCACTGTTTTTTTATATGAAAGAATTTACGATATGACAAGGGTTTCAAAGAATATTCTTGTAAATTTGCAGCTAATTGACTCATAATACATAAAGAAACAAAATTATAGCATCGTATGAAAAAGTCCAACTCATTAAAAAGAATGTTGCCTGATCTAATTATGATACTGGCTTTTATCCTTATTTCCTTTATATATTTTGCACCTGCGGTTTTTGATGGTAGAGTAATCACACAAAGCGATTCACTGGCAGCAATTGGGCAAGGTCAGGAACAAGTAGAGTATATGAGTCGACATAATGGTGAAAGGACAAGATGGATCAACTCAATGTTTAGTGGGATGCCAACATACCAGATGTCACCGACTTACGATTCGTCAAAGCCACAAGATACAATAAAGCAACTTTACCAACTGTTTCTCCCACAATATGTTGCCCTACTTTTTATTATGCTTATGGGGTTTTATATTTTAATGCGTGCATTCAAAGCCAATCCACTAATTAGCGCTTTGGGAGCAATCATTTGGGCTTTTTCTTCATATTTCTTCATTTTAATTGACGCGGGACATATATGGAAATTTACGACTTTGGCATATATTCCACCCACAATTGCCGGATTAATCTATATCTATCGAAAGCAATACTTACTGGGGTCGTTTCTTTTTATGTTATTTGTCGCTTTCCAGATATCGGCAAATCACTTGCAGATGACATATTACTTCCTGTTTGTGATGATCTTTATCGTTATAGCACTGTTAGTTGATGCAATAAGGAAAAAGGAAGTTCCTTCTTTCTTAAAGTCGACGGCAGTACTGATTATTGCTGGCGTGATAGGTGTTTTAGCTAACTCATCCAATTTATATCACACATACGAATATTCAAAAGAGACTATGCGCGGCAAATCGGAATTGACGCATCATGGTGCTGAAAATAAATCGGATGGAGGATTAGAAAGAGATTATATCACTCAATGGAGTTATGGCATCGACGAGACACTTACATTGCTTGTTCCCAACACAAAAGGAGGCGCAAGCATTCCTATTTCTGAAAACGAAAAAGCAATGAGCAAAGCTCGTCCCGAATATCGCCAACTTTATTCGCAGATTGGTCAATACTGGGGCGAACAACCTGGTACATCTGGTCCGGTATATGTTGGAGCATTTGTACTGATGTTGTTTATTTTGGGACTTTTCATTGTGAAAGGGCCTATGAAATGGGCAATGCTAATAGGGACAATCTTCTCGATTCTACTTTCATGGGGACATAATTTCATGGGACTGACCGACTTTTTCATTGATTATGTTCCGCTTTATAATAAATTCAGAACAGTCTCTTCAATACTTGTAATTGCAGAATTCTGTATTCCTGTACTAGCAATCTTTGCGTTGAAAGAAATCATAGAACACCCGGAAACGATAAAGAACAACATGAAACAAGTTTATATCAGCCTGGGACTGACCGGAGGTTTGGCTTTAATAATGGCATTACTTCCCAAACTATTTTTCTCTTCCTTTATCTCAGGGTCCGAAATGCAAGCTTTTCAGTCCTTACCTTCTGAACATATTCAACCCATCATCGGTAACCTTACGGATATGCGTATCTCAATGTTCACTGCTGATGCTTGGCGATCAGTCTTGATTACAGTTTTGGGAACATTGTTCATCTGGCTGTTTGTGAATAATAAGCTTAACGCCAAATGGTCGGTATTTCTGATGCTGATACTTTGTCTCGGAGATATGTGGAGCATAAATAAGCGATACCTCAACGACAGTGATTTTCATGAACAGTCACAACGCCAACAAATATTTGCTCAAACACCTACCGATCAATACATTATGCAAGATACAACAAAATATTACAGAGTATTGAATTTGGCTACCAGCACTTTCAATGATGGTGTAACACCTTACTATCATAAAGCAATTGGAGGATATCATGCGGCTAAACTTCGCAGATATCAGGACTTGATTGATGTACATTTGGGTAAAGAAATGATTGCTTTACAAAAGGATATCATACAATCTAACGGCGTAATGGATTCTGTTAATGCCGAAGATTTTAAAGTATTGAACATGTTAAATTCTCGTTGGACGATATTACCGGCGCAAGGTGGAGGAACCATTCCTGTGTTAAATCCTCATGCACAAGGTAATGCATGGTTCGTTGACAATATTACTTTTACGGAGACGGCTGATGAAGAAATTGAAACTTTAGGAAAAATTGATTTACATTCTCAAGCTGTAGCAGATAAAAAGTATGCATCTATTTTAGGCGGTTTTAATGTTTCGCCAAAAGACTCTGCCTCAACAATTTCACTTACTTCATACGATTCAAATATCCTCACCTATCAGGCAAATGCCAAAAAAGATGAGTTAGCTGTATTCTCTGAAATATATTATCCAAAAGGATGGCAAATTACTATTGATGGAAAACCGACCGAAATGTTACGTGTAAACTATACATTGCGTGCATTAGTCGTACCCGAGGGAGAACATACAATAGTTTTCAAGTTTGATCCGCAAAGTATTAAAGTAACTGACACCATTGCCTACATCTCGTTGGGTATCATGCTCCTTGTTGCAATATGCTTTCTTTACAGATTCTTCAAACGATTACAAAAAGATAACGATTAGAGTAATTACGAATTTGAACGCAGGAAATCAATAAGCTACCTTTTTTGATTTACCACAAACATCTTTAAAGGCACACCATGTGCAATTATCATCATTTTGTGTTTGAGAAAAAGGTATTTCTGGATTAAAAATCTCTTCAATGCAACGATTAAACTTATCAGTAAACTCGGGTAGTAATTTTGCAAAATCATTGATCGGTTGATTCTGGTATGTTACTGCATGATTGCTTCCTGAGAAAATTCGGAGAAGATAATACACGGAAGGAGAAAGGTTTTGTTCGGGGTTTTCTCGATCATAAAAAAGACAATAGATTAAAACTTGCAAGATTTGATATGGTCGCTTTGGTTTTGAGGCATCAAATATTGCCGACAAATCATTGAAATTCAAGTCTCCTCTCCCACTCTTATAATCGATAATACGATACGAATTGTCTACTTTATCAATGCGATCAATACTTCCCTTGAAATTTACTTTCAAATCATTGTTCACAGTATAAATATTATTGAAACGATGTTCTGAATCAATATATACAAAAGGTGTAAATTGTTTATCGAGTTCTAATGTTTGCTTAACATAACTTCGTAAGATTTCGCCTATTAGATACAGCTGTCCCTCAAGAGATTGAGGATGTTCTTTATCCTTGAAATAATACTCGGCAAAAGTCTGTTCCAACAATTGAGTAATAAGATTATCGTTGGCAGCAAGGGATGTAAGCACATCAGGTGTAACTGTCTGTCCCTTATAACGATTATAAATTTTTTCCATTATACGATGGAAAATCAAGCCAAAAATACTTGATTCTACGGACTCCTGTACTTCCTCCTCTTCACTAAGTCCTTCCACAGCAGTGAAATAGAATTGCAAAGGGCAGTTAATATATGTATTGATAGACGAAGCTGATAAACTTCTTTCTCCACCTTCACAAAATGCCTTGAGTTTTTCAAGCACTAGTGGCGTTTTCTCTACCGATACGGGAAGTGATTCGGGTGCTGCCACGTCATAATTTGCGACATATTCCCTTAAGTTGACATGCTTTGGATAAAGATATTTGAGTTGATAAACATAGCGACTCACTTCGCCCGATTGCATGTCTTCCATGCGTGTATCATAGAGCATGAACACGCGTTTTGCGCGACTTATCATCCTGTAAAAATGATAGGCATAAGTACTGTCCTGATGCTCATAAGTTGGAAGACCAAATCCTTTTCTGAGGTTATAAGGAATAAACGAAGCTGAAGCTTGTTTCAAAGGAAAAACACCTTCGTTCATTGACAAGATAATGATATTCTCAAAATCGACTACTCGTGTTTCCAACACTCCCATCACTTGCAAACCTGACAAGGGTTCGCCACTAAAAGGAACACTTATATTTTGCGTGAGTTTTTTCAATAATCGAAACCATGTATCCACCGACATGGCAGTTGCAATGCTTAATGTGTCCTGAAGTCGCGTTATCGTTTTGTAATATTGAACAATAAACTCAAGTTCAAGATCGATAGGACGGGTATCATTCTCTGTCTCTTTTTGTGTTTCCTTATCAATTGAAAGGAGCGAAGATATTTTACCAAGTATATCATGAAGATAGTCAGGAATTTGATGCCAATCTGTAATCGATTGAAAAATCTTCGTGAGAACTTCACCATCTTGTAGTTGTGAAAGTGGAACAACAACACGGTTTTTGCTTAAAATATAGACTTTTACCTTATCGGCTTCATTTTTTGAAACTTTCTGCACAAGAGGATGATTCAATATAGAAAGCACATGTCGGTAATAAAACGCTGTCTCTCCGTTCGACTGTCTTATATTCTTATGAAGCAAAGATACATGTTCCATAAGACTTGATACTGAAGAATGCGACAATCCATATCCCATTGTCACATTGATTTTTTTGATGGTTTCAGGGATTGAGTAAATTACAGGTAACAACAAGTTTTCGTCTGGCAACACAATAGCCGTATTTATAGCCTCTTGTGGATCAGAAATTGCTCCACTATTAACCAACTGACTTAAAATGGCTCCTACCTGTTTTGCCTGACCTACTCCGGAAGGGACTCCAATTACATCAATATCTGTTATCGTTTTTGATTCATTAGGTAAATGAATATCAAATTTAGAGGGGAACTGATTCAAATTTGTTTTGATCCAAAAAGAGGACTTATTCTGTTCATCACGGACTAAAGGAGAATCATAATCCCAATAGAAATCAGCAACATCCCTATCACGTAAATATTTCATCAAAACGACTTCTGACGAAGTCAGTGCGTTAAGTCCTACAAAAACAATTTTCTGAAACGAGATTTCAAATTCTTCTTTCTTACGTGCACGTTCAGCTACTTCTCTGAACATCATGCCTTCAAATGCAAATCCCTTTTCTTCTAGCTCTTCTTTAAAATTAATATATAATTGATACAGGATCTGCCATGTTTCCAGGAAATGTTTTTTAGAGAGTTCATCTCTAACAGGCATAAAATTGTCCCAAAAGCGACGGATTGCAATAATTTGCTCGGGAGAAAGATAGGACATATCTCCTTCCATCGATTTTAGTTGTTCAATATTACTGAATAACTGACGGGCATCTACCATATGCTTGTCAACGTCATTAAAGTCGTTCAACAACATTTCACCCCAATATAAAAAATCATCAAAAGATTCTTCTGATCCGGAGATAAGTTTATAATGCTTATATAACATCACCAGCATTTCAATCTTATCTGCCGAATGCTTGTTACTAAGCATTTCAAATAATTCCTGAACGGTAATTACTGTGGGGGAAAAAATAGGCTTACCCGCAATCTCGGCGAGGTATTTTCGAAAGAAAACACCTGCCCTCCGATTGGGAAAAACAAAAGTCGTCTGATACAGCTTATTGCCGTATTGTTGATAAAATATTTTTGCAACGTTATAGAGAAATGGACTCATACAATGCCTTGTGCCATCATAGCATCGGCTACTTTCATGAATCCCGCGACGTTGGCTCCTTTAACATAGTTAATATAATTTTCTTGCCTTCCGTAAGACACACATTGTTGATGAATATCACTCATGATTTGATGCAAACGTTTATCAACCTCATCGTTAGCCCAAGAAAGATGCATCGCGTTTTGCGACATCTCTAAACCTGAACAGGCTACTCCTCCTGCATTTACAGCTTTTCCGGGAGCAAACAGCATTTGATTTTCAACAAAAAAGTCAACGGCCTCTGCGGTGCATCCCATATTAGACACTTCAGCTACCAAAAGAGCTCCATTATCTTTCAGCATTTTAGCATCTTTAATATTCAACTCATTTTGAAATGCGCAAGGTAAAGCTATGTCTATTTTACACTCCCAAGGTTTTTTGCCTGGATAAAACCTGGCACTTGGAAATTCTTCTGCGTATGGTTCACATACATCATTCCCGGAATTCCTGAGTTCAAGTAAATATTCTATTTTTTCTGGAGTGTTAACACCTTCTTCGTCATAAATCATTCCATCAGGTCCTGAAATAGTGACTACTTTGGCTCCTAACTCAGTAGCTTTGGTTATAGCACCCCAAGCTACATTGCCAAATCCGGAAACTCCTATTGTCTTGCCTTTTAGATCAATATTATGGGTTTTACACATTTGCTGAACAAAATATAATGCTCCAAATCCGGTTGCTTCTGGACGTAATCGTGAACCGCCAAAAGACAGACCTTTACCGGTGAATGTTCCGGTATGTTCGCGGGCTAGTTTTTTGTACATTCCAAACATGTATCCAACTTCTCTTCCACCAACACCAACATCTCCCGCAGGAACATCGGTATCAGGACCAATATTCCGCCATAACTCAGTCACAAATGATTGACAGAAACGCATTATCTCTGCATCGGACTTACCTTTTGGAGAAAAATCAGCTCCTCCTTTTCCTCCACCCATTGGCAAAGTGGTGAGCGCGTTTTTGAATGTTTGCTCAAATCCTAAAAACTTCAATGTGGAAAGTGTTACTGATGGATGAAATCTAATACCACCTTTATATGGACCTATTGCTCCGTTAAACTGTACTCGATGACCAATGTTCACATGAACTGCTCCTTTATCGTCAACCCACGGAACTCTAAAAGTAAAAATCCTGTCGGGCTCAACAAGGCGTTCAACAATAGCCGCTTTTTCAAATTCAGGATGTTCATTATAAACTTCCTCAATAGAAATCAGTACTTCTTTAACTGCTTGTAAATACTCAGACTCACCGGGGTGTTTTGCCTCAAGTTGTGTCATTATGTCATTAACTCTCATAAAAAATATGTATTTTAAGGTTTATAAACTATACAAAGTTAAATATTATATTGAAACTATATCCTTTTTTAGAACCTTTTTTTCGTCATTTTTAGAGATCAAACGGACTGATTAGAACATCAATTTTAATTCAAAAACAATCCCAAAAATACTTATTTTAACAATTATCTACCTCTCACTATTGTCCCACTATCGTTTTTCTGTAATTTTACTTTTTTAACATAAAAATTTAGTGTCTTTCTGTTAGTTCATATTTATATATCTTGCTATTAAAATAACTAACAATAATTCACATTTTCTGATTTATTCAACAATACTTATTGCTGTTTTTTGTCACTAAATGCCTATTTTTGCACTGATATTTACTTTATTAACGAATGGGAAAGAACAAACTTGCAAAATTTGCCGACATGAAAACGTACAGTAATGTTTTTCAATACACATTTGGTACGCTGCAAAAAGAGGAATTTCCACTGAAAGGAAAGTGGAACAATTACTTTAATAATGATAATCCGATTGTACTGGAACTTGGTTGTGGTAAAGGAGAATATACCGTTGGACTGGCAAAACTTTACCCCGAAAAGAATTTTATAGGTATCGACATAAAGGGGGCACGTATGTGGAAAGGGGCTACAGAAGCGCTTGAAAACGATATGACGAATGTTGCTTTTTTGCGTACACAAATCGAATTGATAAACCACTTTTTTGATCAAAACGAAGTAGCTGAAATTTGGATTACCTTTCCTGATCCGCAAATGAAGAAAACAAATAAACGGCTTACCTCTACTCAATTCATGAAAAGATATAGCCAAATACTAAAGACAGACGGTATCATTCATTTAAAGTCCGACAGTAATTTTCTTTACGTTTATACTAAAGCAATGATTGAAGAGAATGGATTGAATGTTCTTTTTGATACAGACAACCTCTACAATTCGGGAATTGATGATCCGATACTGCAAATTCAAACCTTTTATGAACAACAATGGCGTTCAAGGGGTTTAGATATAAGATACATCAAATTTATATGCCCTAAGAAAGATGAATGGATCGAACCCGATATCGAGATTGAACCTGATTCTTACAGAAGTTACGGCAGAAATGCAAATAATATGATATAAATAATTAAGTACATAATTAATATGACATTATATCCTCAACTTATTATAGACGCGCTGAAAAACGTGCGCTATCCGGGAACGGGACAGGACATAGTTTCTGCCGGAATGGTAGAAGACAATATCCGAATCGAAGGAATGAAAGTGAGCTTTTCTCTTATCACTGAAAAAGCAAACGATCCGTTCATAAAATCATTGGTGAAAATGGCGGAACAGGCCATTCTAACTTATGTTGATAAAAATATTGATATTAAAGGTAATATATCAGTAAAATCAAAACAGAAACCGCGTCCTGAACTGCCGGATGTTTTACCTGGTGTAAAAAACATCGTTGCTGTGGCTTCTGGAAAAGGTGGAGTTGGGAAAAGCACAGTATGCACAAATCTTGCTGTGGCACTGGCTAACAAGGGTTACAAAGTGGGATTGCTGGATGCTGATATCTTCGGTCCGTCTGTACCAAAAATGCTGGATGTGGAAAACGAACAACCCTCGCTGGAAAACAAAGATGGTCGGGATCTGATTGTCCCCATAGAAAATTATGGTGTCAAAATGCTTTCGATTGGCTTCTTTGTGAATAAAAAAGAAGCGGTGGTTTGGCGTGGAGCAATGGCAAGTAATGCGCTGAAACAATTAATTATAGATGCGGACTGGGGCGATTTGGACTATTTCCTTATCGATTTTCCACCGGGGACAAGTGATATTCACTTAACACTGGTACAAACGCTGCCCATTACCGGAGCTGTTATTGTGAGCACACCACAGGAAGTTGCACTTGCTGATGCACGTAAGGGAATAAGCATGTTTACTGCTGAAAAAGTGGAAGTACCTATCTTGGGATTGGTAGAGAATATGGCGTGGTTCACACCTGCTGAACTACCTGAAAACAAATATTATCTCTTCGGAAAAGAGGGTGTTAAAAAATTGGCAGAACAAGAAGGTTATGCTTTACTGGGACAAATTCCACTTGTGCAGAGCATTCGTGAAGGGGGTGACGATGGAAAACCTGTTGCTTTAAAAACAGATAGCATCACAGGAATGGCTTTTGCTGCACTTGCTGATAATGTTATTGACGCAATTGATAAACGAAACAATGAATTGCCTCCTACTCATATTGTAAACGTAACACATAGATAATATACAAAAAAACATACTCACTTATGACACACCCACTTAAACAGTTTAATTTCTGTCCAAAATGTGGTTCAAATAACTTCATAGAAAACAACGAGAAATCTAAAAGATGCACCGATTGTGGTTTTATTTACTATTTCAACTCTTCTGCTGCAGTGGTTGCCATAATCAAAAATGACAACAATGAAATATTGGTAGCTAAACGGGCAAAGGAACCTGCTAAAGGGACTTTTGATCTGCCGGGAGGGTTTGTTGATATGTATGAAACCGCTGAACAGGCTGTTGCACGTGAAGTATTGGAAGAAACAAGGTTGGTTATAGCTTCTGCTGAATACCTTTTTTCAATTCCAAATATTTATGTATATTCGGGATTTGAAGTTCATACTGTGGATATGTTTTTCTCATGCAGCGTTAAAGATTTCAGCCGGCTGAAAGCACAAGATGATGTTGAAGAACTATTGTTTATCAATAAAAAACAGCTGAACCCTAACGATTTTGGACTGACTTCAATTCGACAGGGAATTGAGAAAATGCTAAATTCATAGTTTAATTACTTTAAGAGTTAAACGATAATTAAGAAATTAAGTCTTAATATCTGAAGATAAAATAGAAAATAATTCACATATGAAAAAAATAATTGTCTTGCTCTGTATGGTTATAGCTTCATACAGCCTTTTTGCACAACGAACCGTTTATCATCAGCAACCTGAAAAACTTTTCAACCAAGGAAAAGAGATGTTCCTTGAAGGAAATTATACAGGTGCACAAGATTTATTATTGCAATATTCATCAACTGGAAAAGATGCTTTCCTATTGGAAGAAGCGGCTTATATGAATGCGGCATCTGCCTTTTATAAAGGTGATAATCGAAGCACGAATCTATTGAAAGAATTTCTAAATCATTACCCCGAAACAATTCATCGAAATCAAGTGAATTTTTTAATTGGATCTTATCATTTTGATGAAAAAAATTGGGAATTGGCTAAATTCTGGCTCGACCAATCAAATCTAGACTACCTGACTTTTTCTGAACAGGAGGATCATAGTTTCAGAACTGCTTACGCAAATTTACAGCTGGGAAAACTGGATGTTGCTTACAGATTGTTTGGACTTCTTTCGCAAAATAGCAGTGAATACAATGATGCGGCTAATTTTTATCTTGGATATATCGATTATAAAAATGGAGAATATAACAATGCCATCCAACGTTTTGAACGACTGAAAAACCATCCGGAATTCAAAGAGGAGGTGGCTTTTTATACTGCTCAATCAACATTCTTTAATGGAAATCTTGAAAACGCTATCCAATTGGCAGATGCTTTTATATCAAGTTATCCGACTAGTGATCACATAACAGAAATGTATCGCGTTATTGGAAATAGCCATTTCAGATCTGGAAGTCCAACAAGGGCAATTCCATATTACGAAAATTATCTGCAGAAAACTGATTCTCCTCTTCGAGGCGATGCATATTTTATGGGTCTGTCTTATGCGGAATCTGGAAAATTAAACGAGGCTGTGCCTATGTTTCAAAATGCTATAAAGGACAGAGATGCTCTATCGCAGAATGCTCAATTACAATTGGGACAGACTTACCTCAAACTGGGGGAAAGACAAAAAGCTCAGATGGCTTTTGAATCTGCTTCAAGAGATGCTTTTGATGTAAAAGCACGCGAAACAGCAATGTTTAATTATGCATTATTGATACATCAAACTAACTTTTCTGTTTTCAGTGAATCAATTACTTTATTTGAGAACTTCTTAAAGGAATTCCCCAATTCTCAGTTTACTGATCAGGTAAACGATATTCTTGCTGAGACTTTTCTAACTACAAAGGATTATAACGCTGCACTGAATGCTATCAATCGCATAGAAAGACCGGGCAGACAAATTCTTGAGACTAAACAGAAAGTACTCTTTCAACTTGGAGCTCAGGAATTTATTAATGGAAATATGAATAATGCTATTCAATTTTTCAATAATACAATCGCTATGGGAGATTATGATTTAACTTCTTTAAGTAATGCTCTTTATTGGCGGGGAGAAAGTTATTATCGTATTGGTAATTTCGATAGTGCTGCTTCTGATTATACTCAATTTACTCAAAGAGCATCTTCAAGAAATGAAAATTATGCCTTAGGTTGGTATAACTTAGGTTATGCACAATTCAAACAACAACAATATTCAAAAGCTCAACAATCATTTCTTAAATATTTATCTACAGAATCCAATAAAAACAGAGCAGAATTTGCTGACGCTCTTAACAGAGTTGGTGATACTTATTATTACAATCGCAACTTTGCTAATGCTGAACAGTATTATGCTCAAGCTTCTAACGCTAACCCGGAAACAGCTGATTATGCTGCATATCAAAAGGCATTTGTTATGGGATTGCAACATAACTATCAAGGTAAAATCGTTGCACTTAATGAGATGATGCGAAATTTCCCAAAATCGACATATTATGACGATGCATTATATGAAAAAAGTCGCGCGCTTACAATGATTAATCGGGAAACAGAAGCTATTAGCACGCTTAAAGAACTTATTTCTACTTTTCCTAAAAGTCCTTCTGCTGGAAAGGGAGGAATCCAATTAGGGCAATTATATTACAATGCTGGAAACTACTCTCAAAGCATTAGTGCATACAAAAGCGTAATCGAGAACTTCCCCGGATCGGAAGATGCACGTACTGCACTTGTCTCAATGGAAACAGTCTATAGGGATATGAACGATATTCAATCGTATGTTAATTACGCGAATTCATTACCTGGTGGAATGAGGATTTCACCTTCACGTCAGGATTCTCTTACATATATAGCTGCTGAAAGCATGTATATGAAAAATTCTACTCAAGAAGCAGAGACCGCAATGCTAAAATATTTGCAGAGCTTTCCAAATGGTGCTTACAGCAGTGATGCAAACTACTATTTGGGATTGCTTTCTGATAAAAAAGGAAATAAACAACAAGCTATTTCTTACTTTAGGAAAGTTATCGATAATAATAGCGATAAATATATGGATGACGCTCTGATTTACACATCTCGCTTTGCATTTGCAAATGGAGATTTTCAATTGGCATTGAGAGATTATTCTATGTTGGCAAATATATCGCAAAATAACGAGAAACGAATTGAAGGTCAACTAGGTGTAGCAAGAACTCAATATAAATTAGAAAGTTATCACGAAGCAGCTAGAGCTGCATCGGATATTATGAATCAAAATAATTTATCTCCGGAAATCAAAACGGAAGCTACTTATATTCGAGGTAAATCCTATCAACAAGTAAACGAAACAGATAAAGCAATATCTGATTATCAAGAATTAGCAAAAGATACCAGAAGCATTTATGGAGCAGAAGCGCAATATTTACTAAGCAATATCTATTACAGTTGGAAATCTTACGACAAAGCAGAAGCGCAAGTTAAAGACTTCATGCAAAAGGGAACTCCTCATCAGTATTGGATGGCCCGAGCACTCATTGTTTTATCTGACACATATAAAGCAAAAGGGGATAACTTCCAGGCACGCCAATATTTAGAAAGTCTGAAGGAAAACTACAAAGGTAAAGAGCCTGATATACAGCAGTTGATCAATGAAAGACTAAACAATTAACAATCAAAACTGATAACTCAAATTTCATGATGAAGAAATATATATTCACTATTTTATCCGGTATATTATTAACAACTGGACTAATTGCTCAACAGCCGGATACATTATTAAGAAGACAGTTACAACTTGAACGTGAATTCAACCCAACTTTGCAGGATGCAAACAAGATTCGCACACTTCCTACCCTTCCTGTTCCAGAGGTAAAAAAGGCAAATATCTCTTATTCAAATTGGGGAGGACGAATCACTCCTCCACTTGAAATTGCCATACCTGTTCCCTCGGAAATAATGACAGCTATTCCTTTCGATAAATCAAAAGGATATGCCTCTTTAAGTGCTGGCAACTATGCTAATATTGATGGCGCATTAGGATTCAGGATAATCAGTAATGAAAAGAATGATCTAAGATTTGATTTCAATCACTATTCGACTAACGCAGTCATCAAGTACTCACAAGAATCAAACCCTCAGACCAATAAAGCTTTTTTGATGGATGACATTGGCCAACTGAGATTTAACCATTATTTAAAGTCATCAAAATTGAATGCTTATACTTCCTATTTACATTCAATGTATAACTATTATGGAAATTCTTTTGGAAATATACGTACATTCAATGATGAAAATCAAAAACTAAAGGCATTCAACTTAGGTATTGAACTTGAGTCAACATCCGATAAATGGTTACAATATAAAGGTTATGCAGATTATAAAAACTTTTCTACAAAATATGGCTCGACCTTAGTTAATGAGGGTATCAAAGGAAATCAATTTAATCTAGGAATAAATCTAAATAAACCTATTCAAGATAAGGGTAGTGCATTAGGAATTAATGGCGAATTATTCAACACATTTTATGGGAAAACTAATGACCCCGCAGTAGTAGATTATAAGAATTATTCATTAGTAAAGGTAAATCCTTATATTGTTTTCGAAGGATTAAATTGGAGAACTTTACTTGGAGTTAATGTTATGCTCCAACAACATGATAAGTTAGAACTACGCTTAACTCCTAATATTGAGTTAGGTTTAAAAATAACAGACCATTCTTCAATATTTGCGAACTTAAAAGGAGGATATGACAATAATACTTTCTTAAATATTTGGAACGAGTCTCGTTACATTACTCCCACAACTGTTGTTAAACCTTCTATCACCTATTTAGATATTAATGGAGGAATTAAGATTGGCGAATTGGATGGTTTCCGATTCGATATCTTAGGCGGGTATAAGAGAACAGATAATGAGCATTTCTTCATTCTGGACAATTTTAACGAATTGAACACATTGGATCTTCTTCCTCAAGATATGATAAGAGAATCGTTATCACCAGCTTATGCTGAACTCACTCATTCTTATTTAGGAGGAATGATACAATCAAATATTTGGGCTCCACTTGAAATATCGGTTCATCTAAAGAAAAACTTCTATAAAACAAAAAACATGACCATTGATGCTACAGAAGTTGCCAATTCTCAAGCTTACAATATGCCGGGCTGGGAATCCAAATTAGCAGCAACATATAATGCATCTAATAATTTGAAGTTCACTTTAAACTACTATTATGCCAACGATCGTTGGTCATATTTACGTGGAGAAAATGTTAAGATGAATAATATTAACGACTTAAACATTGGGGCTTCTTATCTTATTACCCCAAAGCTGTCGCTTAACTTGAAAGCAAATAATTTATTATCACAAGAGTATGATATTTGGTATGGATATCCAGCTCAAGGTTTAAACATGATGGGTGGTGTCACTTTAAAGTTTTAGCTAAAGAAAACGGATAATGATATGTTTTAAATAACAATTACGAAATATTAAACAATAGGAGATTATTATTGAATTGAATGATTTCAATTAAAATCCGATTTTCATTTAAAGATTCTATTTATTGTAAATTGTATTTCAGATAGAGCTATGAAAATAATAACTAAAGGAGATGGGCATTTTGCCCATCTCCTTTAGTTATTTGTATAATGTTTTGTATTATTCAGAAATACCTGCTAATTCAGGATCAATCATAATTCGTCCACAATATTCACAAACAATGATCTTCTTGCCCATTTTAACATCCATTTGTCTCTGTGGTGGAATTTTATTGAAACAACCACCGCAAGCACCACGTTGAACAGGAACAACTCCTAATCCATTTCTAGCATTTTTACGAATACGTTTAAATGCAGCTAACAAACGAGGTTCCACGCTTTCTTCAGTCTTCTTTGCCTTTTCGCGAAGTTTTTCCTCTTGACTCTTAGTTTCAGAAACGATATTCTCGAGTTCATTCTTTTTATGTTCAAGATCAATCGATTTCTCTTTCAGCATTTCATTGGCTTTATCAATCTGTTCATCCAACATCTTAAGATTTTCATTATTCTCGCGAATATGCTTTTCAGACAATTCAATTTCCAATGTTTCGAATTCCACTTCTTTTGTTAAGTGATCATATTCCTTGCTGTTTCTAACATTATCAATTTGCTTATTGTACTTCTCAATCCTTTTCTTACTTGTTTCGATCTTTTCTTTTGATACTTTTAAAGCATCATTAAGTTCCTTTTTATCAAGTTCAAATTTACTTATACGGGTATTTAAACCTGCAATTTCATCATCAAGATCAGCAACCTCCAATGGCAATTCACCTCGTAAGGTTTTAATCTTATCAATTTCAGACAAATAAGTCTGCAATTTGTAGAGAGCTTTCAATTTGTCTTCTACAAGTATTTCTTCAACTACTTTCTTTTTTTGTGCCATGTTTAATATATTAATTGTTCAATAATAATTCTTATAGAATAAAAAATGCAGTAACCGAATACATATGTTGTATTCCATTACCACATCATTTGTAAAAGCGGGAACTAGTCAACCGCTGGAAGATACAAATAATTAACGGGGTTTCTATCTACCACCGATAAATGAACTGTAAAGTTAGGATATTTTTTTGAAATAACATCTAATAATATCTCTTTTGTGCAAATTTCTGATTCATAATGTCCTATAACTGCGAGCAATAACTTATTTTCGACATCAAAGAAATCGTTGTACTTAGCTTCGCCAGTTATAAATGCATCAGCTCCATAATGAATTGCATCCGAAATCATGAATGCTCCGCTTCCTCCACAAAGTGCAACGTCACGAATTTCTCTTCCTGTGAATGGTGAATGTTTCAGACATTGAAGATTAAATATATCTTTAAGCATATATAAAAATTCCTGTTCGAGCATTGGTTCAGAAAGAGAACCGACTATTCCACTACCTGTTTGGTCCCAAGAATTTACCAGAGGATAGAAATCGAAAGCGGGCTCTTCATAAGGATGTGTAGCTACTAAAGCTCTCATTACATCCTTTTGTTTATATTTTGGCAATACCGTTTCGATACGTATTTCCGACTCAAAATGGAGACGACCAATTTCACCTACGTAAGGATTTGTATTATCACCTGCTTTAAATGTTCCTTCACCATGTACATTATAACTGCACGAATCATAATCGCCAATTGTACCTGCCCCGGCGTTGAACAAAGCATTACGAACAACTTCAGCATGTGATTCTGGGACGAAAGTCACAAGTTTAAGTAAACAATTTTTTGTAGGAGACAAAACTTTCACATTTTGCAATCCCAACATTTCGGCTAGTTTATAATTGACTCCATCCATTGCATTATCTAAATTGGTGTGTGCAGCATAAATTACGATATCATTTTTAACCGCCTCAATCACACAACGTTCGATATATGTTTTAGGTGTAAGTGATTTGAAAGAATGAAAAAGCAAAGGATGATGAGAAATTATCAAATTACAATCTAATGCCAAAGCCTCTTCTATTACTTTTTCCGTGACATCCAAACATAATAACGCCCCTTTAGCTTCTTGATTGATATCACCGATTTGCACTCCCGCATTATCAAAATCCTCTTGTAATGGTAGTGGTGCTAATTGTTCTATTGTATGTAAAATATCTTTAATTCTCATAACCAATCAATTTTTTAACTACTACAAATGTAGCTTTTTTTTGTATTTTTGTAGCCAAACTATATATTTATCTGCTTTTTATGAAAAAATTAGTGTCTCTTTGCATTATAATGGTAACTATTTTAGCGAACTTGACAGCCAAGGATCGCACAAAATCTCCCATTCAGGTTAAAATCTTTGACAACACACCACTATTATTCAATCCTACTGAGTATCCTGACGGAGTAACACAAAAGGAAAGTCTGATTTATCTTGGAAACGGTCGTATTGCATTGAAAAAGATAAACATACCAAAGTTTAAAAAATATACCGAGGTTGAAATAAATGTCACATTAGTATCCAATGGAGATGCTTGGGACAAATCAGGTTCAATATTTGTGATTCCTAAAGACTCTAAGATCAACATGTTGGGAATAGCCGATAATTCAGCTGCTTATCCGCAGTTGGATTCAACAAAATATGAGCAACTTGCCGGAATTGTTCAGGGCAAAGATTATAAGCCGACTATTGAACTTATTCGTTTTATGACCCCATTTGGTGTTGGTCATTTTAGTCGTAATAACGATTCCGTTTCAACAAAGCGTCGTCCTGTTTTTATTGATGGTTGGGCAGAAAATGTATCTTGGAAACAAGACATTACCGATTTATTACCACTGCTTGAGGGTGAAGCATTAATAGGTGTGTTTATTGATACCTGGACAAAAGAAGGTTACAAAATAGATGTAAAACTTACTTTTACCGAAAGCGCACTTTCTGGAGACAAAAAACCTAAATTACATGTCGAGCCGTTAGTAAACACTAATTTCTATTTAGGTCAAAAGCATCCGGATATCTTTTCCCGTAAAGATTTAGAGATTCCATTCAACATTCCGAGAAATGCTAAGAATGTACGACTTAAATATATCGCAACCGGGCACGGCGGTCATTCCGGCGGAGACGAATTCCGTCCTCAAAAAAACATTTTGAAGATTGATGGCAATGAAGTATTGAACTTTACACCATGGCGTACAGATTGCGCCTCATTCCGTAGATTCAATCCAACATCAGGAGTTTGGCTTCAGAAACGTCCAATGGCTTATATTGGAGAAAATGGTAAGCGTGCCGAAAAAGAAATCGAAGAGCCTTTAGCATCATCAGATTTATCTCGCAGTAATTGGTGTCCAGGAAGCGATGTCCCCCCAGTAGAAGTCGATCTTAACAACATTTCTACTGGTGATCACACATTCACCATCAGCATTCCAGAATCACACTCCATTAACGATAATAAACTAAACCATTGGTTAGTATCAGCATATCTTATTTGGGAAGAATAGGGTAAATTTTGCGCATAGTATCAGCAAAAATAGCTCCCATTCTACGTTGTAAATATTTATCGGCACCGTTTTCGGGATGCCAACCGAAAGTGGTACCGTTTATATCCTGTTTATCTCCAGTGTAGAGACGACTTATCTGTTCGCCTGTTACTGGGTGAACCACGTTCTTAGAGAACCCTATATATTTGTCAAATTCCACTATAGGGAAGCCCCATTTTTCTCCCAACTTCCTGATAGAAGTATTGAAAGTCACCCTTCCGTCATGCCAATCAGTGCAAAGAATAATGACCGCTGGTTTACCATATTTTGTATTATAATATCGTGAATTCTGATCAAATTTGAGGTTATAGCACTCTGTCAACCAGCGCTTAATAACATAATCATATGCAGCCGCATAATTATCGCGATTAAAAGGCGTTTGATAATCAGTATATTTCTCTTTCAGTTGTGAATCTTCAAACACATCTTTATCATGTACCTGCATAATAACCAATGCATCAATATTTTCAAACTCTTCTTTGCTATAGAGCGAGCCATCAATCATCCTGTTAGCTGTATTAGCAATAGCTTCACCACCGATTGCACGATTAATGGGTGTTGCTCCTAAAATTTGACATCCAACTTCAAACCATCCATTATTTGGAGATGCAAACGAAGCTCCGGTAAGCAAAAAAGTGTATCCGTCTTTTGATTTTTCTTGAGCAGAAATACTGGCTATAAAAGCAAAACATAAAACAATTAAAGGTAATACTCTTTTCATTATATCATTTTTTGGTAATGCTACAAAGATAATAAAAATTGAAATTACCCATTGAAACAGATAAGAATATATCAGAATTAAACCAAAGAGATTTAATTTACATCTTCTCTTCTATACGTTATTATAGATGAAACTTACAGGTCGGTAGTGAGAGGAAGGTGAGAGAAGGGTAAGAGCTACACAGGACGACACATTCACAATTTTATGACTAGATGCCTTTTCTCCTATGTTATTTTATATGTTTATTTGTTTTTTAAAAATTCAATGGTTTCTTTGATGCCATCATTGTAAGATTTTGGCGTATAATTATAATGGTTATTGAACTTAGATGAATCAAATATATAAGGAAATTCATTTTGATAAAGCATCTCTACAGTTTCTTTTATGGTTTTTGAAAAGAGACCAGCAACCTTAACTGCAACTTTAGGCAAAACTGAAAATTTAGGTGTTACTCCTATTTCCTTTGCTGCAAATTCAATCATTGTTTTCCCGTTTATTGGCGGGCTGAAAGTTGGTAAATGCCATACTTGATTAAAAGCCTCATTATCATTAGATAATAAATATAAAGCATTTGCACAATCAAGAGTGTAAGTGTAAGAATGTGACAACTTTGAATTTATCAACCATTGTGCTCTTTTACTATTTAATAAAGGACTAAAAACCATCAAATAAGGAACACTTGCATTTGTGATATATGGTCCATACAAATCGGCTGCCCTTGCAATGATGGCATCAATATTTTTGTGATCGATCTCATTTTGCAACATGGTGTCAATCTTTGCCCTCAATTCACCTTTCTTACTACATGGATTATATGGCGTAGATTCAATCATTTTACCACTTACATTTCCATACATGTAGACATTATCAAAGAAAATGAGTTTTGCGTCGACTTCTTTACATGCATCGATGGTATTTTTCATAATCTTTGGCCACAATTCTTTCCAAACGGTAAAATCATAAGGAAGACCTACGCACAAATATGCAATGTCTGTACCTTTCAGACTTTCAAGCGTTTCAGTATAGGATGAAAGGTCTGCCCTGACCCATTCTGTTCCAAAAATGGAAAGTTTACTACGTGAAACCAATCTAACGTCTTCTTTATTTTCCAGCAACTTGAATGCCAGTGCATTTCCAATTGAGCCTCCAGCACCAAGAATAGTATGTTTCATAATGGAATAGTTAATTATTGTATAAAATTAATACTAATAAAAACAAAATAATATTCACTTTGTTCATAAAGACATTATTGTAGTTATGAAAAAATTAATTCTTATTTGCATTTTAATATGTGGGCAGCTAACAATTATCGCCCAAAACAAATTATCAGGTATTATTACAGATCAAGACAATCAGCCGCTTTCTGGTGCTAAAATCTTTATCCGTGACATGAATAAAGGTACTATCGCTGATTTGGAGGGGAAATATGAACTAAAGAATCTCCCTTCAGGAAAAATCAAAATAGAATTTTCGTTTATTGGATTTGCAAACATTATTGAAACAGTTAATTTGAAAAATTCAGATATCAAACTGGATGTTACAATGCATCAAACTCCATTGGAAGTAGAAGAAATAGTGGTTTCAGGTGGTTATAATTCTACGCAACATGAAAATGCTGTGAAGATAGATATTCTGAATTTGAAAACGAATACAGGAAAGGTTTCTCCCAACTTTATGGAAGTACTCACATCGATTCCCGGTGTCAATATGATTTCGAAAGGGAATGGGGTTTCTAAACCTGTAATCAGAGGTCTATCGATGAATGATGTTCTTGTTCTAGATAACAGCGTCCGATATGAAAATTATCAGTATTCAAGTCACCATCCTTTAGGTATTGACGAATTTGGTGTATCTGATGTTGAAATCATAAAGGGACCAGCATCACTGCTTTATGGCTCAGATGCCATTGGAGGAGTGATCAATTTTATAAGAGAAAAACCTGCCTCAATGGGGACATTTGAAGGAGATTATAATCTGCAACTATTCACGAATTCTTTGGGATTGAATCAAAATATTGGAATTAAAGGTGCGTCAAATAGTTTTTTTGGAGGAATCCGTGCAGGTCAAAAAACAAATGCCGATTATTTGCAAGGTGGTGGAACATTTGTTCCGAATTCCAGATTTAATGAAGTATCTGCCAAATTGAACATGGGTTTTACTGATAAGATTGGTACATTCAATTTGTTTTATGATTTTAGTAATCGGAAATCAGGATTAGTGGAAGATGAAGCGGTAGAAAGTATTACAAAAAGAGATAGAAAAAATGATATCTTTTATCAACAATTTAACACACATCTGTTGTCTTCTCGTAATAAAGTATATCTCGATAGATTCAGACTCGAACTGAATGGAGCTTATCAAAATACAGAGTTAGTTCATTTTGCAGAAAAGGATAATTACGAAATTCAGATGAGATTAGGCACATTAACCTATGATGCAAAATTATATTTTCCCTCTAATTTAAATTCAGAATATATAGTTGGTTTTCAGGGATTCAATCAGACAAACACCAATTTAAATAATCGTGAAACGTTCCTACTTCCAGACGCAAAGACTAATAATTATTCGGCTTTTACTTTATTGCAACAAACATTATTTAATAAATGGCGGATTCAGGGTGGTTTTAGATACGACCATAAAACTATTTCTACTCAATCGGTTGGTTTGCCAACAAATTCCGATTATCGCCCTGCTATCAGTAAACTATACAATAGTTTCAGTGGTTCTATGGGGTCGACCTATCATGTGAACGACTTTCTATTGTTGCGCATGAATCTTGCAGCTGCATACAGAACGCCAAATCTTGCAGAGTTAACTTCTAACGGTCAACATGAATTGCGATACGAAGTTGGAAATCATGATCTGAAACCGGAAAACTCATATGAGGCAGATATCAGTTTACATTTACATAAAAATAACTTCACCTTTGATATTGCCGGGTTTTATAACTTACTGAATAACTACATTTACTTAGCACCATCGGGAGAAAGAACTGAGGCCAATATTCCTATTTATCAATATACTCAGTCAAACTCATATTTATATGGTGGGGAATCCGGTTTGCATATTCACCCAATTAACATTGAATGGCTTCACTTAAAGTCTACATTTTCTTCAGTCATTGGTAAAAAAAGTGATGGTAATTATTTACCTTTTATCCCAGCACATAAATGGAGAAACGAACTTAGAGTCGAAAAAAGCAAGTTATGTTTTTTACAGAAATCATTTATATCGATCACTACAACTACTGCTTTTAATCAATATAGAATTGATCCAAACGAGACTCCCACAAACGGATATTCATTGTTGGATATAAATTTAGGTGGAAAAATAAACATTGCGTCTTATCCAGTTAGGCTAAACATTGGAATAAATAATGTTTTTGATACCAAATATATTGATCATCTTTCTTTGTTGAAAGAAGTGAATTATTTTGAACCTGGTCGAAATATTGTGTTAGCACTTAGCATTCCTTTTGGTACAGGTCTTTAAAAACAGGTTTATTTCTACATTGAACTCAAGCACAGTATCGACTGTATATAAAACACGTATAGTGTTTCACATACTCCATCATAAATTATTTATTGTACAGTATGACTAAGTTCTAGGTTCAAAGAATGGATAATCTTTAACCGCAAGATATTCTGAATCGAGTAATTTTTTCTCTCTTTTTGATAAAGAATTATTCAATATGTGTTCAATTTGTTCTACACAAAAAGCAAAATTTCTGAAGTCTCCGGGTGGGACAATTATGTCTGCACCAGCATTGAACGTATATTTAAGTGCAGCAATCGCTAAATCAGAATTATCTACATCAATTGGTTTACACCATGATTTAGGGTATTGTTTTCGTTCCTCATCATTTATCCAACTTCTATGAATCAATCCTTTAAGAGCAATAACTCCCATTCTCCTGCGTTTAGCATCGTCAGCAACTTGTGCTCCCCAACCATCACGCATAATCATTTGCCAGTTTATTGGGAACATTACAGTATCAAAATCATATATCGACATAGCTCTTAATGCTTGAGTTTGAGAATGAGCAGAAAAACCAACTTTACGTATTCGTCCTCGCTGTTTCTCTTTTTCAATCATTTCCATTATTCCATTAGAACCAAAAGCTCTATCTACATCTTCGGGAGTTGTAATACTGTGTAACTGATATAAATCAAAATAATCTGTATGAAGTAATCGAAGCGATTCTTCGAATTCCTTTTCTGCATCACTACGAATTCGTTGTGTAGTTTTACATGCTAGATATTTATCTTTACGAAAAGGTTTGAGTGAAAGTCCAAGTTTTTCTTGAGCATCGCCATAACTGGGAGCCACATCAAAATAATTGACTCCATGATCTAAAGCCCATGCCACATAATTATCTGATGCTAATTGCCCATCTCTATTCGAGACAATTCCACCATAAGCAACAGGGAAAACATCGAAACCAGTATTACCTAACTTTTTCTTCTTGATTCCGGTACTATTTATAATTCGTTCACTATCTTCCATGGCTGCAGCTACTTTGCCTGTTGTTCCTAATGTAGCTGCGCCAATAAGTCCTCTTTTAATAAATTCTCTTTTATCCATAATGTTATTCATTGATAATTAGTTGACTGGATAAAGATAATAACATTTCTGTAAAATTGGTAGTATTTAATCTTCTTTATCGGGATCACTCAAAATTAGACGAAGCGAATTGTTTTGAGTAAAATAATATCTAGCCCAATTGATTAAAATTACGAGCTTGTTTCTAACACTTAAGATGAGCATCAAATGAAGGAACATCCATACAAACCATGCAAAACGTCCTTTGAATTTAGCAAATGGTAAGTCAACAACAGCTTTATTTCTTCCTACTGTTGCCATTGTTCCTAAATTCTTGTACTCATATTCCACAAAATTAGTTTTTCCATTATCTTTCATTTGTAAGTTTTTTGCCAGATTTCTCGCTTGTCCAATTGCCACATTAGCCAATTGTGGATGACCTTTTGGATATTTATCGGTTTCCATATATGCTAAATCTCCAATTGCAAAAACATCATTCAAACCTTGAACTTTATTATAGCGGTCGACCTTAACTCGCCCATTTCTCAATACTGATTCCGAAGGAATGCCCTCTATTGTATTACCTATTACACCTGCCGACCAGATCACGCTTTTTGTTCGAATATAATTACCATCTGCAAATGTAAGTTTATCTCCATCATAGCTTTTCACAAATGTATTAAAATGGATTTCAACACCAAGTTCACGAAGATATTTTTCAGAATTTCTTTGTGAGAACTCACTCATAGCACCTAATGTATGTTGGGCCCCTTCTACCATATAAATATTCATTTTAGAGAAATCAATATTCGGAAAATCTTTTGGTAGAACCAATTTTTTCATTTCAGCTAATGCACCTGATACCTCTACTCCAGTTGCTCCACCCCCAACAATAACTATATTATAATATGGTTCTTTATCTTCAACATATAGCAACTTTTCAAAGTTTTTGAGTATTATGTTACGTACATTCATTGCTTGAAATGTAGATTTTAACCCAAGAGCATTTTTTTCTGTTTCAACATTACCAAAGAAGTTTGTTTTTGCTCCATTAGCTAAAATCAGATAATCGTATTTAAACTTGCCGATTGATGTATTAATTGTTTTTTTATCGGCGTTTACTGAATTTACACTTGCCAAGTGAACACGAATATCCGGCCTTTTCTGGAATATTTTTCTAATAGGGAACGAAATAGTAGCTGGTTCAATTTGTGATGCAGCAACCTGATAAAATAAAGGGGGAAATTGATGATGGTTTGCCTTATCGATTATAATAATCTCATAAGCATTTTTCTTTAAATGTTTTACAAACTGAAGTCCGCCAAACCCACAACCAACTACAATAATCTTTTTCATAAATAGCGTGAATATATTTTAATTAAAACACTGATGTAGTATTATTTGTTGCATAAAACAACAAATAATATTATTCCTCATGGTAATTTAAATAGAATATCACAGAGTAAGTATAAACTAATCTCTACAAATGATTCGTATTTAAAGATTTTGGCTTAAATATAATTTAAAGATGAAGCGTTACGAATTATTCGCAACGCTTCTTAATTTATTTAAGTGATTCAAAATCACTTTTACTAGTAGAATACGTCTATGAAATTAAGCTTTTGTTTCTTCGCTTTTATCAGTTGCGTCTTCTGTCTTTGCAGTTTCTGATTCTACTACTTTCTCTTTTTTTGCTTTTGATTTAGATGCAACTTTTGTTTCTGTTGTAGCTGTTTCTTCAACAACTTTAGAATCTTTTACATCTTCTTTTTTAGCTTTTGTCGCACTTTCTGGTGCATCAGTTGTAGCAGATGCTCCTGTAGCTCTTTTACGTGATCTACGAGTTTTTGCTTTCTTAGCTTCTCCGCCTGCCAACATATTTTCATTGTAATCAACTAATTCTATGAAGCAAGTAGCAGCATTATCACCTAAGCGAAAACCAGTTTTAATGATACGTGTATATCCACCTGGACGGTCTGCCACTTTCTGAGAAACATTTTGAAAAAGTTCAGTAACAGCTTCTTTACTTTGAAGCATACTGAAAACAACTCTTCGTGAGTGAGTTGAATCCTCTTTCGATTTAGTAATGATTGGTTCTACGAATTTACGCAATTCTCTAGCTTTTGGAACAGTCGTAAAAATACGTTTGTGCATAATAAGCGATGTAGCCATGTTTGATAACATAGCACCACGATGCGCTGTTTTACGTCCCAAATGATTGTTTTTTCTATTATGTCTCATTGCTGTTAGTCTTTATCTAATTTATATTTAGAAGTATCCATACCGAAAGAAAGACTCAAACTATCTAGTAGTGCTTCCAGTTCAGTGAGAGATTTTTTACCGAAATTACGAAACTTAAGAAGGTCATTTTTATTATGTTCAACCAATTGTCCTAACGTTTCAACATCGGCAGCCTTCAAGCAATTGAGAGCACGAACCGAGAGATTTAGATCGGATAATTTACGTTTTAATAGCTGACGCATATGAAGTACTTCTTCATCAAATTCCTCGATATTTTCAGAATCTGATGCTTCAATCATAATCTTATTATCGTCAGAAAACAATACAAAATGCTGTATTAAAATTTTAGCAGCTTCTTTTAGTGCATCTTTCGGATGAATTGAACCATCTGTGGTAACTTCTATCAGTAATTTCTCGTAGTCAGTTTTTTGTTCTATACGATAATTCTCAACTTCAAATTTCACATTCCGGATAGGTGTGTAAATAGAATCGATTGCTATTAAATAAGGATCATCTGTAGCTAATAGATCACGATTTTCTTCAGCTGTAACATATCCGCGTCCTTTATTGATGGTTAATTCAAGCTGAATTTCAGCTTTTTTATTGAGGTGGCAAATCACAAATTCGGGATTTAAGACCTCAAAACCAGACAATAATTTAGCAATGTCACCAGCTTTAAACACCTCTGTTCCCGAAATATTAATACTTACTTTTTCGCTGTCAAAATCATCCACAATACGTTTAAAACGTACCTGCTTAAGATTTAGGATAATACCTGTTACGTCTTCGATAACGCCAGGAATTGTAGCAAACTCATGCTCAACTCCATCAATTTTTACCGATGTAATTGCAAATCCTTCCAGTGAAGAAAGCAGGATGCGGCGCAATGCATTTCCAATAGTAATGCCGTATCCGGGTTCAAGAGGACGAAATTCAAACTTTCCTAAGAAAGCGTCCTCTTGTAACATAATTACTTTATCGGGTTTTTGAAATGTTAATATAGCCATGTAATTATTGTTTAGAATATAATTCTACTATCGATTGTTCTTTAATATTTTCTGGAATATCAGCTCTTTCAGGGTAATGTAAGTATTTTCCACTGAATGTACCTTTATCCCATTCTAACCAAGGATATTTACTATGATTAAATCCTGCAAGTGCGTTAGTAATGACTTCCAACGATTTTGACTTTTCTCGTACACCAACTATCTGACCTGGTTTCAGCAAATAAGATGGTATATTAGCCACTTGCCCGTCAACAACAATATGTCGATGTGAAACTAATTGACGTGCTGCTGCGCGTGTAGGTGCTATGCCTAAACGATAAACCATGTTATCTAAACGAGATTCCAATAATTGAAGCAATACTTCACCCGTAATACCACGACTACGTTCTGCTTTCTCAAATGTTAAACGAAACTGCTTTTCAAGCACTCCGTAAGTATATTTTGCACGTTGCTTTTCTCGCAGCTGAATACCATATTCAGATGTTTTTTTTCTGCGTGAATTTCCGTGCTGCCCCGGAGGAAAGTTCCTTTTAGATAGAACTTTATCGGGACCGAAAATTGGTTCGCCAAATTTACGGGCGATTCTTGATTTTGGACCAGTGTATCTTGCCATTTTTACAAATTAAACTTTTACTACTGAAGCCTAAACTGTGCAGCCGCGATTACAGAGAAGTTAGCGTGTAATCAAATCACAGCTCAAGTTTCAATAAAATGAAACTTAAAATATTTTGATTAAACTCTTCTTGCTTTCGGTGGACGACAACCGTTATGTGGTAATGGAGTAACATCAACAATTTCAGTTACTTCAATTCCTGAACTATAAATAGTTCTTATAGCCGATTCACGACCATTTCCAGGACCTTTCACATAAGCCTTAACTTTACGAAGACCTAGATCATATGCAACTTTTGCACAATCTTGAGCCACCATTTGAGCAGCATAAGGTGTATTCTTCTTTGAACTTCTAAATCCCATTTTACCGGCTGACGACCAACTAATTACTTCACCTTCTTCATTGGTTAATGAAACAATAATATTATTGAATGATGAAGAGATATGAGCCTGTCCTTGCGCTGTGATTTTTACATTTCTCTTTTTTGCTGCGACTGTTCTTTTTGCCATATTTTCGTTAACTAATTATTATTTAGTAGCTTTTTTCTTATTTGCAACTGTTTTCTTTCTTCCTTTTCGGGTTCTGGCATTGTTTTTTGTGCTTTGACCACGAACAGGTAAACCAACACGATGACGAATTCCACGATAACAACCGATATCCATCAATCGTTTAATATTCAATTGTACTTCGGAACGAAGATCTCCTTCTACTTTAAATTCTGATGAAATAATTTCACGAACGCTAGCAGCTTGATCATCTGTCCAGTCCTTTACTTTGATATCTCTATCCACTCCAGCTTTTTCTAATATTTTATTAGCTGAACTACGTCCAATGCCATATATATAAGTGAGAGCTATTTCTCCTCTCTTATTTTGCGGCAAATCGACACCAACAATTCTTATAGCCATATATACTTTATATATTATTTAATTTCAATAAATAGTTGATTATCCCTGACGTTGTTTAAACTTGGGATTTTTTTTGTTGATTACGTACAAACGACCTTTTCTCCTAACAATTTTGCAATCTGGAGTGCGCTTTTTTAAAGATGCTCTTACTTTCATATCTTTTATTTTTATTTATATCTAAATGTAATTCTGCCTTTCGATAAATCGTAAGGCGACATTTCAAGACGAACTCTATCACCAGGTAAAATCCTTATGTAATGCATACGCATTTTTCCGGAAATATGAGCTGTTACTTCATGCCCGTTTTCAAGTTCTACGCGAAACATTGCATTTGACAATGCTTCTATGATCGTTCCGTCTTGTTCTATTGCAGATTGTTTTGCCATTAAATTTTAGAATGCTAATTAATTGTTATTTCTTTACTGAATAAATTCAAATGTCGATAAAATGTCGGCTTTGCCATTTCGAATAGCAATCGTATGCTCAAAATGAGCTGATGGTTTACGATCTTTTGTTCTTACTGTCCAGCCATCATTTTCAAAAATGACATTCTTGCTTCCCATATTGATCATTGGCTCGATTGCTATGCACATCCCATTTTTAATAATAGGACCAGTACCTCGTCTACCATAATTTGGTACTTCAGGTGCTTCATGCATATTTCTACCAATACCGTGACCCACCAATTCACGAACAACAGTATAATTATGAAGTTCGCAATATTGCTGAATAGCATGACCAATATCTCCAATCCTATTATTTTCTTTGGCCTGTTCTATACCAATATATAATGATTCTTTTGTTACTCTAAGTAAATCTTTTACTTTATCATCAACATTTCCTACACAAAAAGTATAAGCAGAATCACCAGTATAGCCCTGTTTTGTAGCTCCACAATCTACCGATATGATATCTCCATCTAATAATGGGGTTTTATTCGGAATTCCATGTACAACATTCTCATTTACAGATGTGCATATAGAATTCGGAAAACCACCATATCCCAGAAAAGTTGGAACAGCACCGTGATCATGAATAAAATCGTGTGCAATCTTATCTAATTCAAGCGTGGTGACTCCTGGTTTAATATGTTTTGATAATTCACCAAGAGTCATTCCTACCAAGCGGTTAGCTTGACGCATAAACTCGATTTCTTCATCCGTTTTTAATATGATCTTCTCTCTATTCAGCATTAATAAATCCCTCTTTAATAAGCAGCCATTGAACCGGTACGACCTTTAATCTTAGCACCTGATTTCAAAAAACCATCATAATGACGCATCAACAAATGGCTTTCAATTTGTTGCAATGTATCCAATACAACACCAACCAAAATCAATAATGATGTTCCACCAAAAAACTGAGCAAACTGACCGTTTACTCCGGCTAAACTGGCAAAAGCAGGCATAATAGCGATGAATGCCAAAAATATTGAACCTGGTAGTGTAATTCTAGACATTACAGTATCAATATATTCTGCTGTCTTTTTCCCAGGTTTAACACCAGGAATAAAACCATTATTACGTTTTAAATCTTCAGCCATTTGAACTGGATTAACAGTAATAGCTGTGTAGAAATAAGTAAATACAATGATTAAGAAAGCAAATGTAAAATTATACCAAAAACTGGTGTGATCAGATAAAACACGCAAGAATCCGCCGCCACCTTCAGGCATCATTTGAGCTATTGTTAATGGAATAAACATAATTGCTTGAGCAAAAATGATAGGCATTACGTTTGCAGCGTTAACCTTTAATGGTATATACTGTCTAACACCACCATATTGTTTATTTCCCACAATTCTTTTAGCATACTGAACTGGAATTTTGCGAACTCCTTGAACAAGCATAATTGCAAAAGCTGTAACCAAAAATAGGATAACAAGCTCAATCAAGAAAACAATTAATCCACCTGCTTCACTTTTAAATCGCAATTCAAATTCAGAAACAAAAGAAAGTGGTAATCGTGCTAAAATACCAACCAAAATGATAAATGAGATACCATTCCCGATGCCTTTATCAGTAATACGTTCTCCTAACCATAACACGAACATACTTCCTGCGGCAAGAATAATTGTTGCAGGTAAAACCCAATCCCAGAAACCTCCTGGGATAGCAGATCTAACAGCACCATAAATATATGCTGGACCCTGTAACAACAAAATTCCGACAGTCAGATATCGAGTATATTGATTCATTTTATTTCTACCACTCTCACCTTCACGTTGTAGCTTCTGTAAAGAAGGAATAACTATGCCTAATAATTGCATCACAATTGATGCAGAAATATAGGGCATAATTCCTAACGCAAAAATGGAGGCATTGGCAAATGCACCACCCGAAAACATGTCAAATAAACTCAACAAACCAGAGCTTGCATTAGTCTGCAAAGCCTGAAGTTGAGCTGGATCAATTCCCGGAAGGACAACAAATGAGCCAAAACGGTAGACTACTACAAAAAGAAAAGTTATAAGTATTCTCTTTCGTAAGTCTTCTATTTTCCAGATATTCTTTAATGTTTGTATAAATCTCATTTTGTCAGAGTTTTACGATAGTTCCGCCTAGAGCTGTAATTGCTTGTTCTGCCGACTTTGAAAAAGCGTTTGCTTCAACTTCTAATTTAGCAGATAATGTACCTTTGCCAAGGATTTTAACAAGATGCTTGGGAGCAATTAATCCGGCATTAATAAGTACTTCTTTATCAATTTTAGAAATTTTCAAGCTGTCTGCTAATTCCTGGAGTCTATCCAAATTAATAGCTTTGTATTCAACTCTATTTAGGGAGTTAAAGCCAAACTTTGGTAATCGACGTTGAAGAGGCATCTGACCTCCTTCAAAACCAATTTTTCTAGAATATCCAGATCTAGATTTGGCTCCTTTATGTCCTCTCGTTGAAGTTCCACCTTTACCGGAACCCTGACCACGTCCGATTCTTTTTCCGGTTTTTGTAGAACCTTCAGCAGGTTTTAAGTTTGATAAATCCATTATTATAATTTTTATCGTTTATACTATTTATTCTACAATCGTTGCAAGATGATTCACTTTGCTTAAAAGTCCTCTAATCTGTGGGGTGTCTTCGTGCTCAACAATTTTATTCATTTTTGTTAAACCAAGTGCATCCAATGTTTTCTTTTGAACCTTAGAACTTCCGATTCTGCTTTTTGTCTGTTTGATTTTTATTGTTGCCATATCAATCCCTTTTATCCGTTAAATACTTTCTCTAAATTTACACCTCTATTTTGAGCAACAGTAATTGGATCTCTGAGCTCGCTTAACGCATTAATAGTGGCTTTCACTAAGTTATGCGGATTAGAAGATCCCTTAGACTTTGCAAGTACGTCAGTTACACCAACACTTTCAAGAACAGCACGCATAGCTCCACCAGCTTTCAATCCTGTACCGGTAACAGCAGGTTTTAAAAAGACTTCAGCACCACTGAAACGAGCAGTTTGCTCATGAGGTATAGTACCTTTATAAACTGGAACTTTTACCAGGTTTTTCTTGGCAGCTTCAACACCTTTTGCAATTGCAGTAGTTACTTCACCTGCTTTACCTAATCCCCAGCCTACAATACCGTCTTCATTTCCAACTACAACCATCGCAGCAAAAGTGAATGTGCGACCACCTTTAGTTACCTTAGTAGTTCTATTGATCGCAACTAATCGATCTTTTAATTCTAAATCGTTTGTAGATTTAACTTTATTATTTATTCCTGCCATAATTATTAAAATTTAAGCCCACCCTTACGAGCAGCATCGGCTAATTCTTTTATACGTCCATGATACAAGTAACCATTTCTATCGAAAGCAACCTTTTCAACGCCGGCTTCAATTGCATTTTTTGCAATCATTTCACCAACTTTAGCAGCAATCTCTTTTTTAGGAAGCTTGTCTTCCAATTTCAAAGATGAAGCTGAAGCAATAGTTTTACCGGTTGTATCGTCAATTACCTGAGCATATATTTGTTTATTGCTCCTGAACACTGATAAACGAGGGCATTCTGTAGTCCCTTGAACCTTACCGCGGACACGAGTCTTTATTTTTAATCTTCTTTCTTCTTTTGTTAACATAGTAATCTGCGTTTACAATAATTATTTACCAGCTGTCTTACCTGATTTGCGACGAATTTGTTCACCAACAAAACGAATACCTTTACCTTTATAAGGTTCTGGCTTACGGAATGAACGAATCTTTGCACAAACCTGCCCGATTAATTGTTTATCGGCAGACTCTAAAATAATAAGAGGACTTTTGTTCCTTTCCATTTTGGTCTCTACCTTTATTTCAATTGGTAATTCCAAAAAGATACTGTGTGTATAGCCAAGAGATAATTCCAAAAGCTGACCTTGATTTGATACACGGTATCCAACACCAATAAGTTCAAGCTCCTTTTTATATCCCTCAGATACTCCAACAACCATGTTATGTATCAATGATCTGTACAATCCATGTAACGAACGTTGCTCTTTTTCTTCATTCGGTCGTGTAATAGTAAGAGTTCCATTTTCAACCTCAATTTTCATACCGGGGCTTACTTGTTGAAATAATTCACCTTTTGGACCTTTTACTGTTACTACATTATCTTCACTGACATTTATTGAAACGCCTGAAGGTATCGCTATGGGTAATTTTCCTATTCTAGACATATTATTCTCCTCCTCTAATTAATAAACATAACATATTACTTCACCACCTACTTTTTGTTCGCGAGCTTCTTTGTCAGTCATTACACCTCTGGAAGTTGATAATATTGCTATACCTAACCCATTCAATACTCTTGGCAAATTTTTGTGTCCGGCATATCTACGTAAACCGGGAGAAGAAATGCGAATTAATTTCTTAATTGCATTTACTTTATTTATAGGATCATATTTCAAGGCAATCTTTATAGAACCTTGAGGACCTTCGTCTACAAACTTATAATTAAGAATGTAGCCTTTTTCAAAAAGAATCTTAGTGATATCTTTTTTAAGATTTGATGCGGGAACTTCTACCACACGATGGTTCGCTTTGATAGCATTCCTTAATCGCGTCAAATAATCTGCTATTGGATCTGTCATATTATAATAATTTAAATTGATCCCGTCTTCGGGACAATATTTAAAACTTAAAAATTAATTTTCTTACTGATTACCAGCTTGCTTTTTTTACGCCTGGGATCAAACCTTTAGAAGCCATTTCTCTGAACTGAATTCTGGAAAGACCAAACTGTCTGATATATCCTTTTGGACGACCAGTAATTTTGCATCTGTTGTGCAAACGAACTGGTGATGCGTTCTTTGGGATACTCTGCAGTGCATCATAATCTCCTTCAGCTAAAAATTTAGCTCTTTTTTCAGCGTATTTTGCAACCATTTTGGCTCTTTTTACTTCACGAGCCTTCATTGATTCTTTTGCCATTATTTATTTGTTTTCTGTTTTAAACGGTAATCCAAATTCTCTTAGAAGAGCATACCCTTCTTCATCAGTTTTAGCATTAGTTACAAAAGTAATATTCATACCCAAGATTCTAGGAGTAGTATCTAAATTTATCTCAGGAAAAATAATTTGTTCTTCAATTCCTAATGTGTAATTTCCACGACCGTCAAGTTTACTTCCAATACCTTTGAAGTCACGTATACGTGGTAATGAGACTTTTACAAGTCTTTCAAGAAATTCGTACATCTTCTCATTGCGCAATGTAACACGTACACCAATAGGCATTTTCTTACGCAATTTGAAATTCGAAATATCTTTACGTGAGTAGGTTGCAATAGCTTTTTGACCTGTAATAGAAGTCAATTCATTGATTGCAATTTCAATTACTTTTTTATCGGCTACAGCAATTCCTAATCCTTGATTGATAACAATCTTTTCAAGTTTTGGAGTTTGCATAACAGATTTATAATTGAACTCTTTCACCAAAGAAGGAACAATACGTTCTTTATAATCATTTTTTAATGTTACTGTATAGCTACTCATTTGATTTCCTCCCCTGATTTTTTTGCGAAACGAACTAATTCGCCGTTTTTATTTTCTTTTCTACCAATGCGAGTAGGAGCTCCAGTTTTAGGATCAACCAAATTCAAATTCGAAATATGAACGGATGCCTCTTTTTTAACTATACCTCCATTTGGATTTTGAGCATTGGGTTTAGTATGTTTTGACATAATGTTTACGCCTTCAACAATAGCCCTGTTCTTTTTAACTTCAATTTCAAGAACACGACCTGTCTTTCCTTTGTCTTCGCCGGAATTAACGTAAACCGTATCTCCTTTTTTTATATGTAATTTACTCATGCCTGTGATTGTTTAATAGTTTAAAGTACTTCAGGTGCAAGTGAAACAATTTTCATGTTTGTCGCACGAAGCTCACGAGCAACTGGACCGAAAATACGACTTCCTCGCAATTCACCTGCAGTATTTAATAATACACAAGCATTGTCGTCAAAGCGTATATATGAACCATCAGCACGTCTAACCTCTTTCTTGGTACGAACGATAATTGCTCTTGATACAGCACCTTTTTTAATATCACTTGAAGGGATAACGCTTTTGATAGCAACAACAATGATATCCCCAACAGACGCATAGCGTCGTCTAGTTCCACCCAACACACGTATGCAAAGCGCTTCTTTGGCTCCACTATTATCGGTTACAGTTAATCTTGATTCTTGTTGTATCATATTATTTAGCCCTTTCTATTATTTCAACCACTCGCCATCTTTTTGTCTTGCTCAGAGGACGTGTTTCCATTATTCTAACTGTATCACCTATGTTACAGTCATTTTTCTCGTCGTGGACGTGAAATTTCTTCGTTTTATTAACGAATTTCCCATATATAGGGTGTTTCTCCTTCCATTTTACAGCAACAGTAATAGATTTGTCCATCTTATTGCTGAAAACGACCCCGATTCTCTCTTTTCTTAAATTTCTCGTTTCCATTTATGTAAAGTTATTTCTTTAATTCTCTTTCACGCAACTCTGTATGCATACGAGCTATGTCTCTGCGTTTTACTTTGATTGAAGAAGGATTATCAAGTGGAGTAATGGTGTGATTAATTTTCAATTGATTCAATTCTTTTAACTCAATCTCCATTTTTTCCTTCAAATCCTTTTCTGATATTTCCCTTATTTCTAGCTGTTTCATATAGCGTTATACATTTTGAGTTTGATCATAATCTCTTCTGACTATAAACTTAGTAGTTACAGGCAATTTTTGTGCTGCTAATCTTAAAGCTTCTTTAGCAACTTCAAATGATACACCTTCTATTTCAAAAAGTATTCTACCTGGAGTAACTGGCGCAATAAATCCTTCTGGATTACCTTTACCCTTACCCATACGTACCTCAGCTGGCTTCTTTGTAATTGGCTTATCAGGAAAAATTCGAACCCAAACTTGACCCTGGCGTTGCATATAACGAGTTACAGCAACACGGGCTGCTTCTATCTGATTACCGGTGATCCATTTAGAATCCAAAGATTTTATCCCGAAAGAACCGAAAGCCAACTGATTACCGCGTTGGGCATTACCCTTCATACGGCCTTTCTGTTGTCTTCTGAACTTTGTTTTTTTCGGTTGTAACATATTCGATTAAATTTCAAGCGTTTTTATTATTCCTTCTATTTCTCCTAGGTCCCTTTCCTCCATCAGAACGATTACCCGAACGAGAGTCACCATGTCCGTGAGAATCTTTTGATGATGTAAAATTAGGAGCAAGATCTTTCTTACCGTAAACTTCGCCACGGCAAATCCATACTTTGATACCGATAAGACCTACTTTCGTTAAAGCTTCACCTAGCGCATAATCGATATCTGCACGGAATGTATGCAATGGAGTACGTCCTTCTTTATACATTTCTGAGCGAGCCATTTCAGCTCCATTCAATCGACCTGACACTTGAATCTTAATTCCTTCTGCACCCATTCGCATGGTAGAAGCAATTGCCATCTTTACAGCTCTACGATATGCAATCTTTCCCTCAATCTGACGAGCTACATTATTTGCTACAATAACAGCATCTAACTCGGGCTTCTTGATTTCGAAAATGTTTATTTGCACATCTTTATCAGTAACCTTCTTTAATTCTTCTTTCAACTTATCTACTTCCTGTCCACCCTTTCCTATTATAATACCGGGACGAGCAGTACAGATAGTAATAGTAACAAGTTTCAATGTTCTCTCAATCACAATACGAGAAACACTAGCCTTGGCAAGACGGGCATTCAAATAATTACGAATCTTGTTGTCTTCCAACAAAGTTTCACTATAATCATCTCCACCGTACCAGTTTGAGTCCCAACCTTTGATGATTCCCAAACGATTTGCTATTGGATTAACTTTTTGTCCCATCTACCTATTAATTTTGTTCATTTTCTTGTATTGTTTCTTCTTTCTTAAAAGTGTCCAACACTATGGTAACATGGTTTGAACGCTTTCTAATTCTGTAACCACGACCCTGTGGAGCAGGGCGTAGTCTTTTAAGAGTTGAACCTTCGTCAACCGAAATGATTTTAATATAAAGTTCACCCGGTTCAGCTTTTCTTTCATTTTTCTGTTCCCAGTTTGATATTGCTGAAAGAAGTAGCTTTTCAACTTTTGCCGAAGCTTCCTTATTCGAAAACTTAAGTATTCCTAAAGCTTTGAAAACTTCCGTTCCACGTACCAAATCTGCAACATAGCGCATCTTACGAGGAGAAGACGGAACATTTTTCAAAACAGCTAAAGCAACTTCTTTGCGGTTTTCTTTTCTTTGTTCGGCGGATATTCTTTTTCTAGAACTCATATTTTTGTTGTATTATTCTGTTTAGCGCCTGTTTATTTCTTTCTATTTCCTGAATGACCACGGAATGTACGTGTTACCGAAAACTCGCCAAGCTTATGACCTACCATATTCTCTGTTACATAAACTGGGATAAATTTATTCCCATTATGAACAGCAATAGTATGCCCAACAAAGTCGGGTGAAATCATAGAAGCTCTCGACCAAGTTTTTACAACGGATTTTTTACCGCTTTCATTCATATCTAGAACCTTTTTTTCTAATTTAAGGTTGATAAACGGACCTTTTTTTAATGATCTACTCATAGTTGTAATTTAATTAATCAGATTACTTCTTTTTTCTTCTTTCGATTATATACTTAGAAGAATGCTTTTTAGGAGCTCTTGTTTTCAAGCCCTTAGAATATAGGCCCTTGGGCGATCTTGGATGACCTCCGGATGCACGACCTTCACCACCACCCATCGGGTGATCAACGGGGTTCTTAACAACACCACGGTTGTGAGGTCTCATTCCTAACCATCTAGACCTACCGGCTTTACCAGATTTCTCCAAAGCATGGTCTGAATTACCAACACTTCCAATAGTAGCTTTACAAGCTGCCAGAATTTTACGAATCTCGCCAGAAGGCATCTTAATAATTGCATAATCATCTTCACGAGAAGTTAATTGGGCAAATGTACCTGCTGAACGAACCATCTTTGCTCCTTGTCCGGGGCGTAATTCAAGATTGTGAATAACAGTTCCTAAAGGTATGCGAGACATTGGTAATGCGTTACCTACCTCTGGTGCTGCTTCTGGTCCTGACATCACTGTAGATCCTACTTCCAATCCATTTGGTGCTAAAATATAAGTCTTCTCACCATCAGCATAATGCAATAATGCAATTCGAGCTGAACGGTTTGGATCATATTCTATACTCTTAACAATGGCTGGAATACCATCTTTAGTTCTCTTGAAATCAATTACTCTGTAACGTTTTTTGTGACCGCCGCCGATGTAACCCATCGTCATCTTTCCTTGATTGTTGCGACCACCCGTTCTTTTTATACCTACAACAAGAGATTTCTCCGGTTCACGTACAGTGATATTATCAAATGAACCGATAATTTTGTGTCTCTGCCCCGGTGTAGTGGGCTTTAATTTGCGTATTCCCATTTCTTAATTATATATTGCTGAATAAATCTATTGTTTCACCTTTCTTCAGGGTAACAATAGCTTTCTTAAATGATGGAGTCTTACCGGTCACAACACCAGATTTGGTGTAACGACTTTTTTGCTTACCATCGTATCTCATTGTATTCACGCGCTCAACGTGTACATTATATAATTCTTCCACTGCTTTTTTGATTTCTACCTTATTAGCATCAGGAAGAACAATGAAACCATAGCGATTTTCAAATTTCTCTGTAATCGCTGTTTGTTTCTCTGTAAATATTGGTTTTATAATAACTCCCATTTTATTTCCTCCTTATGCATTAAATAAGTTATCAATTGCAGCGACAGAAGATTCTGCAAGCACAAGTGTTGCACAATCCATAATACCATATGTATTTATATCTGAAGCAGTTACAATTTTTACTTTTGGTAAATTTCGAGCCGACAAATATACGTTTTTATTTTGATTAGGCAAAACTAAAAGTAGCTTTTTATCAGCTAGTTGCAAAGATTTTGTCAAATCAACAATATTCTTTGTTTTTGGAGCTTCAAAGTTAAAATCCTCTACTACTACAATTGCATTGTTTTGAGCTTTCAAAGAAAGAGCTGATTTACGAGCCAATACCTTTTCTTTTTTGTTCAATTTAAAACTGTAGTCTCTTGGCTTAGGACCAAAAGCTCTACCTCCACCAACCATTACTGGAGATTTGATGTCACCACGACGGGCTCCACCACTACCTTTTTGCTTAATGAGTTTACGCGTACTTCCGGTTATTTCATTTCTCTCTTTCGATTTATGAGTACCTTGACGCTGGTTAGCCATGTATTGCTTAACATCTAACCAAATAACATGATCATTAGGTTCAATTCCGTAGATGGAATCATTGAGTGTCACCTTTTTATCTGTTACCTCTCCTTTGATATTGTATATATTTAATTCCATCTTATTTCTCAATTGCTACGATTGAACCTTTACATCCCGGTACTGAACCTTTAATTAATAAAAGGTTGTGCTCGGGGATTATCTTAATTACTTGAAGATTCTGAACGGTTACACGCTCATTACCCATTTGTCCGGCCATACGAGTTCCTTTGAAAACTTTAGCAGGATAAGAACATGCACCAATACCACCCGGTGCACGCAATCTATTGTGCTGACCGTGGGTCGCTTGTCCAACACCTGCAAAATGGTGACGTTTTACAACACCCTGAAAACCCTTACCTTTTGAAGTTCCAATCACATCAACAAAAATTGCATCTCTAAACAATTCTACAGTGATTTCTGAACCTGCTTTGTAGGTGTTTCCAAATCCTTTGAACTCAGCCAAGTGTCTCTTCGGAGTTACCCCTGCTTTTTGAAAGTGGCCTTTTGCAGCATTAGTTGTGTGCTTGTCTTTTTTGTCTTCAAAGCCCAACTGAATTGCATCATAACCGTCTTTTTCAGCAGTTTTTACCTGAGTAACTACGCAAGGACCTACTTCGATAACAGTGCATGGAACATTCTTTCCATCGGCACTGAAAACGGATGTCATTCCGATTTTTTTTCCAATTAATCCTGGCATTTCTCTGTTATTTTAATTATTAAATTCCTAAATTTAAATGGCAATTGCCATACATTACTTTAATTCTATATCACACTTTTATTTCAACTTCTACACCGCTCGGTAATTCAAGTTTCATCAAAGCGTCAACAGTTTTAGCAGTTGAACTGTAAATATCAATCAGACGCTTAAAAGAAGCCAACTCAAATTGTTCACGAGATTTCTTATTCACAAAAGTGGAACGGTTCACAGTAAAAATACGCTTATGAGTGGGTAATGGAATTGGACCACTAACAACTGCACCTGTCGCTTTTACAGTTTTTACGATCTTTTCGGCTGATTTGTCAACCAAGCTGTAATCGTAAGATTTCAGTTTAATTCTGATTTTTTGGCTCATATATTTATATATTATTTAATCAATTCTACACGTCCACCAACCTCTGTAAGAACTTGCTTGGCTATCGAAGGAGATACTTCAGTAAAGTGAGAGAAAGTCATTGTAGATGTTGCTCTACCTGAGGTGATTGTACGTAACGAGGTTACATAACCAAACATCTCGGCAAGTGGAGCTTTAGCTTTTACAACACGAGCACCTGAACGGTTAGACTCCATCCCTTCAACCTGACCACGACGTTTATTCAAATCAGAAATAACATCACCCATACTTTCTTCTGGTGTTACAACTTCAACTTTCATGATTGGCTCCATTAAAACAGCACCAGCCTTCTCAGAAGCATGCTTGAAAGCTTGAACAGCGCAGATCTCAAATGATAACTGGTCAGAATCCACAGGATGGTATGAACCATCAAGAAGTGTAACTTTCAGTTTATCCAATGCATAACCGGCTAGAACACCATTTTGCATCGCACGTTGAAAACCTTTCTGTACAGCTGGAATATATTCTTTTGGAATATTACCACCCTTAACTTCATCAATAAATTGAAGACCCCCTTCAAATTCTTTGTCAGCAGGTTCAATTCTTACAATAATATCAGCAAATTTACCACGACCACCGGATTGCTTTTTGTAAACTTCACGCAATTCAACTGATTTGGTAATTGCTTCTTTATATGAAACTTGAGGCTTACCTTGATTAGCTTCAACCTTAAATTCACGTTTCAAACGATCAATAATGATTTCAAGATGAAGCTCACCCATACCGGAAATAACTGTCTGACCGGTATCCTGATCTGTTTTAACTGTAAATGTTGGATCTTCTTCAGCCAATTTAGCTAACCCCTGTGATAGTTTATCTAAATCTTTCTGAGTTTTTGGCTCAACAGCAATTCCAATAACGGGATCGGGGAAGTCCATAGACTCAAGAGTGATAGGATTATTCTCATCACACAATGTATCACCTGTACGAATATCTTTGAATCCTACGCCTGCACCAATATCTCCACAACCAATAAATTCTTTCGAATTTTGTTTGTTGGAATGCATCTGGAATAAGCGGGAAATTCTTTCTTTCTTTCCTGAACGAGAATTGTACACGTATGATCCGGCTTCTAATTCACCAGAATAAACACGGAAGAAACACAAACGTCCAACATATGGATCGGTAGCAATCTTAAATGCTAACGCACACAATGGCTCGTTTGGATCTGGGTGACGAACCAATTCTATTTCAGTATCAGAAGGATCTGTACCTACAATAGCTTCGGTGTCCTCAGGACTTGGTAAATATGCACAAACAGCATCCAACAATGGTTGAACACCTTTGTTCTTAAATGAAGATCCACAAACCATAGGAACAATCTTCATAGCGATAGCTCCTTTTCTTAATACTGATTTAATATCTTCTTCGGTAATTTGTGATGGATCATCAAAGAATTTTTCCATAAATACATCGTCACACTCAGCTAACGATTCAAGCATTTTTTCACGCCATTCATTAGCTTCCTCAACCATGTCCGCAGGAATTTCCTCTACATCATAATCAGCACCCATTGTTTCATCATGCCAAAAATAAGCTTTCATCTTAACAAGATCAACAATGCCCCTGAAACTTTCACCGGCACCAATAGGAACCTGAATAGCACAAGGATTTGTACCTAAAATTTCTTTCATCTGACGCAATACGTCAAAGAAATTTGCACCGGAACGGTCCATCTTATTAACGTAACCAATTCTTGGCACTTTATATTTGTCAGCCTGACGCCAAACAGTCTCAGACTGAGGCTCTACACCACCAACAGCGCAATAAGTGGCAACAGCTCCGTCCAGTACACGCAACGAACGTTCAACTTCAACAGTGAAGTCAACGTGTCCCGGAGTGTCAATTAAATTAATTTTATATGTATTGTCTTTATACTTCCAGCTGGTTGTAGTAGCAGCAGAAGTAATCGTAATACCTCTTTCTTGCTCCTGCTCCATCCAGTCCATCGTAGCGGCGCCATCATGCACTTCACCAATTTTATGTGTTAAACCGGTGTAGAACAAAATACGCTCCGATGTTGTCGTCTTACCGGCATCAATGTGAGCCATGATGCCGATATTACGAGTATAGTTTAATGCTTCTTTAGAACCTCTTGCCATCTTTTCTACCTTTCTATTTTATAGAATTAAAATCTGAAATGTGCAAAAGCGCGGTTTGCCTCTGCCATTCTATGCATATCCTCTTTACGTTTGTATGCTCCGCCCTGACCGTTAAATGCATCAACGATTTCAGCAGCTAATTTATCAGCCATTGTTTTTCCTCCTCTTTTACGTGAATAAAGAATGAGGTTTTTCATTGAGATAGATTCTTTTCTATCTGAACGGATTTCTGTGGGAACTTGAAATGTAGCCCCGCCTACTCGACGAGATTTCACTTCTACTTGAGGGGTAATATTATCTAATGCAGCTTTCCATATTTCAAGAGCTGACTTTTCTTCGTTAGGCAATTTTGCCTTTACTGTATCCAATGCGGAATAGAAAATTGTATAAGCAGTATTTTTCTTTCCGTCATACATAAGATGGTTAACAAACTTTGTTACCCTTACATCACCATAGACAGGATCTGGTAATATCTGTCTTTTCTTAGGTTTAGTCTTTCTCATTTTAAATAAAAATTTTGTTGTGTTTGGTTGCTGTTTGCCGTCTTCAACGATTCCTCTGAATCATTTACTCAACCCATAAATAGCCTAATCCAAAAAATTCAACAGTTGTTAATCAATTTCTTTTTAAATTATTTCTTCTTTCCCTTAGTAGCTGCTGCAGCTGCTGCACCTGGTTTTGGACGCTTTGTCCCATACTTGGAACGTCTCTGAGTACGTCCACTCACACCGGCAGCGTCTAAAGCACCGCGAACGACGTGATAACGAACACCTGGAAGATCTTTTACACGACCTCCACGTACCAATACAATAGAGTGCTCTTGCAAATTATGACCTTCACCGGGAATGTAAGCATTCACCTCTTTTGAATTGGTCAAACGTACACGAGCAACTTTACGCATAGCAGAGTTTGGTTTCTTTGGAGTTGTGGTATATACTCTTACACACACACCTCTTCTCTGAGGAGAAGAATCCAAAGCTGGAGATTTGCTCTTCTCAGTCAACTCTGTGCGCCCTTTTCTTACTAATTGTTGAATTGTAGGCATTTTCTACTTTCTGTTTACTTAATTATAGTTATATTATAAATTTATTCTATCTATGTCCAAATTCCAAAATAACATTCAATTAATCAATCAATTAAATGAATCAGTTCCTATTGGAGTTAAAAACGGCACAAAATTACAAAGAATCAACGACATATGCAAGTATATTCAAACATTTTTATAGTTTTTATTTCAATATTTGTTTGCACTATTGGACCTTAAGTATAATTTTTCAAAAAAAACGATTATTAAATAATTTACATACCCAATAAATAAGATAAATAAAATAAATTTGCATTAAACTGTAACATTTAAACTTTTCAACCGTCATTAAAAATAAGTATGGATAAATTCCACAGCATAGTCTTACCACTTAAAAACAAATTATATAGATTTGCATTGAGCATTGTATATAATTCGACTGAGGCTGAGGATATAGTTCAGGATATTATGCTCAAATTGTGGAGCAAAAAAGATGAATGGGAACAAATTGAAAATTTGGAGGCATACTGCTTCAAAGCAACTAAAAATTTATCACTTGATAAATTGGCGGCTAAAGAGATAAGAAAAACTGAAAGCATTGATATGGATAGGGAATCTTTTTCAATTTCAGAACAAGAAACACCTTTTTCATTGATATCTAAAAAAGAAACGCAGGTAAATATCTATAAGTGCATTGAACAACTTACCGAAAATCAAAAAATGATTTTCCAACTTCGAGAAATCGAAGATATGAGCTATAAAGAAATTGCAGAGACTCTAGATATTACAGAAGATTCAGTTAAAGTAAACTTATTTAGAGCAAGAAAAAAGATAAAAGAACTACTATCAAATATTGAAAGATAGAAAAAAAATGGATAACTCATACATACATATATTATTAGAAAAATATTGGAATTGCGAAACCAGTGCAGACCAAGAAAATCAACTGCAAGATTACTTCTCCGGAAATAATGTTTCACAAGACCTGCAAAAATATATTCCTCTTTTTTCTTATAAAAACGACGAAAAATCAAAATGCTTAAGCAAAGATTTCGATGTCAATTTGCAAAAAGCAATAAAATCGGCTGATAAAAAAACAAAAAAATACATTATTATTAAAATATTTGCTCCTGCACTCAGAATTGCCGTATCAGCAATGCTGGTAGCTGCAATGGGACTGGGAATTTACTTTATTGCGAAAGCAAAGAATGAAACATATTTTGCGGAAACATATAACGATCCAAAACCGGCAATAAAACAGGCAACTTTTGCTTTGGATAAACTTTCTGAAGCATTAAATGCAGGAGAAAAAGCTTCAAAAGAATCATTGCAATATATAAACGATATGGAAATAGACTGGATCTCAATCGACTCTGTCATTCAAGATTATATTGAAATGGATTCTGCAATTTCAGAACAAAAAGCAAACGACACTAACTTATGAAAAAAATCGTTACAATAATATTTACATTATTAATGACGGCAACAACACTCATGGCGGGTGATTTTGTTAGTCGATTCATGGGAACAATCACTGAAGAAAATAATACGCTTAATAATGTGAATATTGGAAAAAAAATGCTCGACAAAATGTCGGATGAAATTGGCGATAAAGATCTGGCAAAATTGTTTCGAAACTTAAATAGCATTAGAATCATTACATGTGATAATATTCAAGATTCACGATTTTATTTCAATAAAGCAAATGAGTTTTTAAAAGAAAATTATGCTGATTACGACGAAATAGTTTCTGTAAACGATCCTAAAAACAAAATTAACACAGTACTCAAGAAAGAAAATAATAATACAGATATAATTCTGATTTCTTTGGACGAAGAAGGTAAACTAAGCATCATCAATGTGTCAGGTAAAATTGATTTAGAATCATTTTCAAAATTATCTAATTCTATATATGATAAAAACTTAACATCAACAGAAGATAGCTTAACCCATAAGGAATAGCAACTATGATTTGATGTTATTTTATAAATAACTTTTTTCTTTTTTATATTTAAACGATGAATAGACGGCCGAACGAGAGTTTAGCCGTCTATTGCTTTTTATTGAATTTTATTGATCCTCAAAGTCCAAGATACTAAAATTTAGTAGTTCTCTTCTCTTTTAACTGCTGTACAAGCAATATGGTATTTTTAAGATAATCATACTCAAGCTCAAAATTCTCAGAAAAAACTCCGCGACCAAGGTTGTCTTCAATCTGGTTCATCGACCAAAGTCTTCCATCTGATAAATGAAGATGACTATAGGATTCTTCTTCATCTATTGTGGCAATATATAAATAAATCAAACGCTTGGTAATCTCATTCTCAAACTCATATTTAACCAAAAATCTAATCGGTAATTTATCCTTATTCGATACCTTAAGCAATAAATCATTTACCGCTTCCTTAACATCTTGCTTATAACCAATATAGGTCTCAAGAGGATGATCAAGTTTGCCGGGATCAAGAATACGGGTGGTTTCACGTACTTTTAAAAAAATGTTCGACTTGTAAATTATACCAATACGAACAACTGGATGCATATATCGGTTTTTTAAATTTACAGAAACAGACTTGGCTAATCTACCTGTTACTTCGCCTGAAACATTTACTACGGGTAACCACTCTTCTTTATTTAATTTATTTCTAAAATAATTAAGCCTGATTATCTCAAAAATAATAATTCCAAGCATAATTAACTGGGGAATAAAAACAACAATAGTCCTGTTAAAATATGGCGTTGTGTCAACGGTAAATAAAAATATCAATAGAATTATTAGTAAATGAAGGAAAAAACCATATTGTACTTGAAATAAAACTCTAAAAGATTCATTAAGAAAATTTCTAATGGAGGGATTATTCCTCTTGAAGAGTTTCATAATGATTTTTGAACGAAGTATTCTAACAAAAACTAATGATAGAACAAAGAGAACTTCAATCAAAATAAAAAAGGTAAATATGGAAATGGCATTAGGAATCAACAAATTTAATATTAAAGCAGCTATAAAAGTAAAAATTGATATATCATAAAGAAAACGGGTCTGCCTTTTCGAAATAAATATTCCGGTTACTGATAACAACAACGCTATAACTAATGCCACATTTAAATCAATTCTCCCAATTAGAATTGAAAAAACAAAAAGTGGAATTAGACCAAAAGCAGGATTCCTCAGAAACAACAATATTTTTGCAGCTGTATTCATATAAATATATAAACAAAGATTAGTGATTGAAAGTGCTCGCTAAAACATCCTTTCAATCACTCATGCTAATAACAACAAAAAAGAACTTTTGTTTATGAAGAGAACGAAATATCAGCATGATAAGACGACCTGACAAGAGGACCGCTAACAACCTTAGAAAATCCTTTTCTCAATGCCTCTTCTTTATAATAATTAAATATATCGGGATGAATATATTCTTTAACGGGATAATGTTTTCGTGATGGCTGAAGATATTGACCTATCGTCAATGATTTACAACCAACGGCAATTAAATCATCCATCAATAACAACACCTCTTCTTGGGTTTCACCAAGACCTACCATGATGCCTGATTTGGAATAGACACCGTTTTCAGCAATCCTATTTAAGGTTTTTAAACTTATATCGTATCTGGCCGCACTCCTCACAATAGGGGTTAACCTGCTAACAGTCTCCATATTATGAGACATAACATCGGGTTTTGAATTGCACACCAAATCAATAAGCTCTTCCCTACCCTGAAAATCAGGAACAAGAATTTCAATGGTTGTATCAGGATTTTCTCTTCTAATTGATTCAATGGTTTGTACCCAATGATTGGCTCCTAAATCTGATAAATCATCTCTATCTACTGAGGTGATAACAGCGTGCTTCAATTTCATCAGCTTCACCGATTGTGCAACATTTTTGGGTTCTAGCTCATTTAAGGGCAACGGCCTACCGGTTAGCGTGTTGCAAAACTTACACGACCTTGTACAAATTTCTCCTCCAATCATAAATGTGGCGGTACCTCTATCCCAACATTCTCCCATATTAGGACATCTGCCACTTGAACAAATGGTGTGAAGATGATGTGAATCAACAATATTTTTGGTATGAGTAAACTTGTCAGTTACACCAAGCTTGATTTTCAACCAATCAGGCTTTTTTAAGTGAGACTTTTGAAACACATTTTCAACATCGGAATCGCTTTTGTCGTTTTTACCTGAACTATATAGAGATTGAATATCCATTTCTTAATGTCTAAAACAATAAATAATTATTTAAAATTGTCTTCAAAGTATGAAATAACCTTGTCATATAAATATTTCCGGGTATTTCCACCGTAAATTGAATGATCTTTATCTGGGAAAAAGAACATATCAAAGTGCTTATCTGCGGCAATCAAAGCTCGGGTATATTCAATAGAATTCTGAAAATGAACATTGTCATCCGCTGTACCGTGAATAAGCAACAGATTACCTTGTAATTGATTTGCTAATGTTATTGCGGATCCTTTTTCATATCCACTTTGATTCTGCTGAGGGGTACGCATAAACCGTTCGGTATAAACAGTATCGTAATAACGCCAATCGGTGACAGGTGCAATTGCTACACCGGCTTTAAAAATACCTTCACCGCGACTCATACTCATTAAAACCATATAGCCGCCATAACTCCAACCCCAAATACCAATATTACTCTTATCTACATATGGGAGGGTACCAAAATGTCTTGCTGCGGCAACTTGATCGTCAGATTCCATAATACCTAAATTTTGATAGGTTTGTTTGCGGAATTTCTCGCCACGAGCTGCGGTACCCCTACCATCAACAGAGGCTACAATAATTCCCCTGTTTGATAATTCATAATACCAGTCTACTGAATATTTATCTTGCACTTCTTGAGAATTTGGACCGCTGTACTGAACCATAACCAAGGGGTACTTCTCGCTGGCATTAAAATTCAAGGGCTTAATAATCCAACCGTTCAATTGGGTCACTCCATCACCGGCAGTAAGGGTAATAAATTCCTTTTTAGGTAATCTGATTTCCGCCAACTGCTTGTTCAACTGTGCATTATCTTCCAACAATCGTAAAGTCTTACCGGCAGCATTGTGCATAGTTATAACATTGGGAGTTTTTGAATCCGACCATCTATTAATATAGTACTTCCCTTTATTGCTAAACGTTGCAGAATTATAACCTGCTTGAGTGGACAACTTAATTGGTGCTCCTTTTAATATATTTGCTTTGAAAATATTTCTGCGAAGGGGACTTTCATCTGCTGCTTCATAATAAATAGTCTGAGTCTGAGGATCCACAGCTAACAATTCTGTCACATCAAAATTACCTGTTGTAAGTTGCTTTTGCAACGATCCCGAAATTCCATATATGTAAATATGACTAAATCCATCTTTCTCTGATATATATGTAAATTTATCGGACATAAAATATATGGAATTCAACCAATCTGAATCTACATAATATGGATTCTCCTCTCGTAACACAAGCTTTGCAACGGTTGTACGGGGATTTACAAAATACATGTCAAACTTGTTCTGATTTCTATTTAATGTCATCACAGCTAATTGATCGGGATCTTCTGTAAATTTAATTCGAGGAATATAACCGTCTTTATCTAAAGGAACTTGCATCGTACGGATGGTTTTCTCATATATGTCAAATACCCTGCATTCAACTGTTGAATTAATTTGACCTGGCTTGGGATATTTATATTTGTAGAAATCGGGATATAACTTCTCGTCAAAACGTTGAAAAGAATATTGAGGAACATTCGATTCGTCAGTACGAATATATGCTAATTGCTTATTATCTGGCGAAAACTCCATTAATCGTGTGGTAGAAAACTCCTCTTCATATACCCAATCGGTTGCGCCATTGATAATCTTGTTCAACTCCCCGTCTTTGGTGACCTGCGATTCTGTATCAAAATCAAACTTTACTAACCAAATATTGTTATCCATCACATAAGCAAGCATCTTACTATCTGGAGAAAAGGTTGGTATCATCTGTTTCGAACTGTTTTCAGTTAACTTGCGTACCAAATTCCTGCGAACATCGTGATAATAATAGGTCGCACGAAACGAATGTCGATAAATCTGCTCGCTGTCTCTATAAACTAATACTCTGTTTTCATCATCACTCACCAAAAAACCTTGAAACGATTTAAAAGTACAATCACGAGCTGTACGTGTATTGAACAATGTGTCAATCACTTCCCCTGTATCATAAGAATACTTGATCACTGCGGAATTCGCTGGATCAGTTTGATAATAAGACATGCCATCTGCTGATGAAACCATCTGTCTTACACTACGGGCATAAAACTTACCGCTTAGTATATCATTTAATGTGTAATTTTGAGCATTTGTTATGAACGAGAACAGGCTCACGAATAATACTAAATAAATCTTTTTCATATTATTTTGATTGAAAGTACAAATATAGGTATTTTTAGTAAACCTCACCTCCTTTGATTCATTTTGAAATAAACGACTTTTCATTGTATTATTTATTATTTTTGCATTTATAGGGTTAAACCTTGAATAACTTTTAATGTCAAAAACACAAAGAATAAAACGAGTATCAACTATAAAAAATTCAGCATTATGAAAAAAATAAAGATTTTCCTTTCATCCCTGATTTTAGCATTGCTGGTTTCATGCGCAGCGTATTCTCAATATGGATACGATTATGATAATTATGGAAATTATGACGATGACTATTATAACGATGATTATTATTACGACGATTATAATGGTGACTATTACGATTCTCGTTATAATACATTTTATGTGGAACTGACTCCCTACGGAACATGGACAAATCATAACAGATATGGACGGGTTTGGTATCCAAGAGTAAGCAGAAATTTCAGACCATACGCTACAAATGGATATTGGGTAATGACAGATTATGGTAACACATGGGTCTCAAACTACGATTGGGGTTGGGCACCGTTCCACTATGGAAGATGGTTCTATGACGACTATCGTGGATGGGGATGGATTCCGGGATATGAATGGGCTCCTGCATGGGTTTCATGGCGAAGTGGTGGAGGATACTACGGATGGGCTCCTTTAGGACCTGGAATAAACATCAATATCAATATAAACATTCCATTAGGATTCTGGACTTTCTTGCCTGACAGATATATGTACAACAGAAATATGTATCGTTATTATGGTGATTATAATTATAACAATCGTTATTATAACAATACTACTATAATTAATCATACTCACATATATAATAACAATAGATATTACAGTGGCCCAAGTGCAAATGAATATAGAAGAGATACCGGTAAAAACGTGAATGTTCGGAGAATGGAAGCAGCAAGTCGCTCAGGTAGAACTTCTGTTAATAATAATTCTGTAAGAGTTTACAGACCTGAAACATTGTCAAGAAGCTCACGCAGTACAACAAATTCTCGAAGCAACACAGACATAAACAGAAATACTTCTCGTCCAAACAGTAGCGATCGTATTGCTCCAAACACTCAAAATAGTCGTTCAAACAATAACGAAAGGGTGACACCAAATACACAAAATAGTCGCTCTAACAACAATGAGAGAGTTGCTCCAAACACTCAAAACAGTCGCTCTAATAATAGCGAAAGGGTAACACCTAACACGCAAAGCAGTCGCTCTAACAATAATGAGAGGGTTGCTCCTAACACGCAAACAAATCGCTCAAATAGTAACGAGAGGGTTGCTCCGGCAACACAGAGCAATCGCTCAAGCAATAACGAGAAAGCAGCTCCGGCAACACAAAGCAGTCGTTCAAGTAATAACGAGAGAACTGCAACAACTTCACAAAGTAGTCGTTCTAGCAATAATAATAGCTCTGTTTCAAGAACTGAGAACTCATCAAGTAGAAACGAATCAACAAGCAGAAGCTCATCACGCAGTTCAAATGATACTCCTTCAAGGTCTTCTTCATCAAGATCATCATCTAACAGCAGAAGCGGTAGGTAATAATTTGTAGCGTCAACAAATTTCTAAATAACTAAAAGAGGCTGTCTCAAAAGATTGACAGCCTCTTTTTTTTTCATTCAATTTTCT
>ENA-UOOR01000166-UOOR01000166.1-fermentation-metagenome-genome-assembly--contig:-NODE-166-length-97219-cov-5.881283_pt1 | contig 97219 bp, 150 predicted proteins | sample MGYA00245780_ERZ724029 | MGnify/ENA primary metagenome ERZ724029 (study PRJEB28704, sample SAMN03018315) | fermentation metagenome | biome: anthropogenic terrestrial biome; feature: soil; material...
TAATTTTTTCTACTGCATATCCATTTCTCTGATACTCTCTTAACAAAGAATATTTTTTTAAAATCTCATAATAGTTTTTAAAATTATCAACGATTGCTAACTTCTCCCATGACTCAAGAAGACTCCAACCACCATACTTTTTATATAGAGCAAGTCTTTCTGTATCTTCGGTCATAAATGTTGTAATTGTCGCTTTGTTAAATGTTTGTGATCTCTTTTTATAAATAATTTCTGCATTATCATAAAAAAACTTTGTCACTTCATCGTGAAAATCATACTTACTTTTTATGTATTGGGAATACTCAACAAGTAAATCTGGATTCTTATAAATTGCCCCAACCATTAATATTTCATTTTGAACGTTTGCAATTTGTTCTGATATTTTAGTCACCTCAAATCTCGTCTAATATTTCATTAATATCAATTTTATTATTTGCTGTTTTTGTATTGTGACTGTTTGATTGCAAATTTATTTTTGCATAATCTATTTGACTATTCTTGTTTTCACTTTCCTTTTCTATTTGTTCTTGTTCTATACGTTTACGTTCTTTCCATGCCAAATACTTATCATATCGTGACAATAGAATCGCCAAATCATAATTTGCTCTTGACAATCCTTCCATCTGTTTACCATTCTTTTGATTGTTTACTGATACTTTATTAAGATAACTCATTTTTTGTTGCCACATATCTATCAAATCTTCTACTGGTATAGGCTTAGTGACATTTTTATATGTGCCATTTATGATGTTTTCAATTTTCAAACAAAACGGTGTAGAAAAAGCAGAAATATTGTAATTATCAGCAATTAATTGATATAATTTATGCTTGTTGATAATTGGCATAAGATGTTTTTTTGTTAAAGGAATAAGTTTTTCAATTTCTTGATTGCATTCTTCGACTGTCCACTTTCCTTTTTTCAAGTTAATTCTATTCTCGATAAAACAAGATTTATGATAGTATTTGTCTTTGTATATAATAAAATCTGTTGATGCTTCAACATCTATTTTTTTTCCGCATTGTTGACATTTACGAGTAACGTCTTTAATAAATAACACCTCTATTCTACTTTAATACCCCATGCTTGAAATTACATGGGGTATTTTTAATAGAACCATAATAGTTAATTACTCAAATTGTTTTACAACTTCAAGAACTTTTTTGAGTACCTCTACATCGTTTTCTTTTGAAAAACTAATCGGAAGATTTTCTTCAGTTAATTTTGCCTTTGCCTTTGTCTTCACTGGAGGAGAAAGTTTCTTTAATACTGCATTAATATCATCTCTAACACTTTTTGCATCTTCAGTTTTTTCTCCATCGTCCTTTGCATCATTCATTCCGTTTTCTTTTTCATACATTTTCTTCTCTGTCTCAATTGCACCTTGCAAATCATTGTTGATAACAAAATCTTGATGATTTGCGGTTTTGTCGATAACAGCTTGCCAATCTGTTAGAGAAGGATCTTCAAGTATTTCTCCTGCCTTATGTACATGAGTTCTATCCTTCACTACAAATGCTTTAACAGTCTCATAATCGTCTTCATCACGATACATACGAATTACTGTCTTGGCATTATAGTCCATCTCCTTAAAACCTTCAGGAATCTTTTTTCCTGTTGCTACAGATTCACTCTTGCCATTAATTTCTTTCTGCACTTTTTCATCTGTTTCTCTTGCAGTAACAATGTAATGCAATCCACTACCTGTTAGTTCAAGAATCAAGTCCTGTCCTTTGAAGTTTATCGTTTGATAATCTTTAAGTTCAAGCCCTGCCCCTTCAACTTTCACAGAACGTTTATCACCAATAATTCCTGCATCATCTGCTTTAACTGCTGCTCTACGCTTAGAGAAGTCTATAAGTCCTTGCTTAGTAGTTAGATTCAATACAGAAGCACCATCTACAACGATTGCATCAGCTTTAAATGCATTGCCATCACCATCAAGTACTACATCTTCTGTTTCGTTTCCATCTTCATCAAGAACATAAAACTCTTCTCTGTTCTTTGCTTTTTGAATATACTGTTTTACCTCTGCCAAAGACTGAGTATAAACAATATAAATATTCTGCAAATTAACACCATTCGATTCCAACTCACCTAAGTAGTCATCAATACTACCAGATTCAGGATCAAGATATAGTACCTTAAATGGAGAACCATCAGGATTTTTCATATACGCAAGCTGAGAAGCCATTGTGCTTTTACCTGTAAACGTATCACCAAAAAGAATCATTTGAATTTTAGATTTTACCAAACTACCAGACCTTGCACGTGCCATAAATTATATCCTCCACTTATTTTATTTATTTTTTATTTTTATTAGTTTAACACTTAATTACCAAGCCTCTGAATCGTCATCTCCACTATTAGATGTATCTGTGCTACCCCAATCATCATCATCGGATGACCCAAAATCTTTTTCAGCCTGTTTACTTGCGTTGATACTTGCAATTGCTTCTTCAATCTTGTTCTGAGCATAAACTTCTTTTTCAATTGATTTAGGATCAGCACCAGTAATAACAAGTTCTCTCAAAGTGGGAGCACTTACTTTTGTCATTTCGTTTTCTTCGCCCCAACATTCATCCTCATTAACAACCTGCTCTGTCTGCTGTGAAACCTTAATCTTTCCCCATACTTTAATACCAGTATAAGGCTTTAGATTCTTTCTAAACATATTTGCAAGTTTAGCGTCCTCAATAAAGAATTCTGCATCTTCAATTGTATTGTAAGTAACAATTTTAGCAGATACAATAAATCTGTCTGCAACCTTTGTATCCTTTTCAATTCCAGTAAATACGATGACCTGCTGGAAATCTGCCATGCTTGTAAATCCTTCAGCATCAAAATCCAAATCCTTGCAAAGTGAAATTTGTGATGGTTCAAATTTTGTCTGATGTTTCTTGTTATATGTACTGTACTGAATATTACCTTTTACAAATACACTATGTTCATCTGTAAGATTATCTGCAATCTCTTTACAAGCATCATATTGTGTAAGTGATTTCTTGTCGTTAATCTCTTTTCCAGTTGAATCATGTGTTTTCTGAACACCAACATTTACGCCAATAAGTTTAAACCCATCCTGTGAGAATGTAAGTCTATCTTTCCATGCAACCTTTTTTGTTTCTGTTGATTTCTTCCCTGTTTTTTCATCTTTTGTAGTCTTAAAAAAATATACAGAATCTTGTTCCATGCCATTAAATCCAGCATAAAGTGTTGCATCCTTATCAAACTGAATTCCAAAGTTAATTGATCGAAATGGCTTTTCAGTTTTTGTAAGCTTATCCACATAAAACTTATCTTTTTTTGTGCCTGTTACAATACCCCTTGTCTGAAATTGTCCTTTTGTTTCTGGAAGATTGTGAATTGTTTTTGCCATAAAATCCTTTTCTCCTTTTAATTTCTTATTATTTTATTTATATCAATATGTATTGATAACTAATTTAAAAACTGCAACCAAACCGCAGATTTGTAATAATTTTATTAGTAAACTTGTACGGCAGGAATTTCATTTTTCTCTAATTTTTCAAAATCAGTACAAACTCTATAACCGTTTTTATATGCATGAAAAGTTATTTCATAACATCCTGAATATATGCTTTGTAAAATTTCATTAACTTGATCTAGTTTTTTGATGTTCTCATTTGTCATAAACTACTTATCCTCCTTTTATGAATTTTTAATAATAAGTCCAACTTCTGCTTCCATGAGATTACTACCGCATTCTGGACAAACTACATCTTTTAATACCATGTCATACTCGGCTACGGTATCATTTTCTGGTTTTGATTCATCACAAGGATCGTACTCTTTTGGCACATATCCTGTTAAATCTGCTCCACATTTCTTGCAATATAATACGATTGTGTTTACTTTTGCTGTTACATTCATAGTAATATTTTCTAACATATGTATTACTCCTTTTATATTATTATTTTTATATTATCAGTTCTCACTGTAATATTTGTTGACTAATATGTAAATCTATATTCACGCATTAAGCATTATTCAGTTTTACACACCACGGTATATTCTTTTCTAACTCTTTAGGATTATCTGCACCCTTACCTTTTCCACATCGTACAGCCTTATCACCTTCCACTTGATATATTACATATGTACTATCTTGTCTCCTTGCTACAAACCAACCAGTTTCTTCACCCTCTCCCCTTGCATACCTTTCAATCAGTTTCTCTCCTTTCGGTACTAACTTTTGTATTCGTTTAATATCCTTCATGTCTTCTGCTTTTGTGATTTTATCACCTCTTTATTTACTTTCTTATCATTGGTGCTTACTTATTATAACACTTGTAAATAATAAGTCAAGTATTTTTGTTGTTATTTATTTCTTTTCTTATTATTTATCGAAATCAACATTATTTAATATTTGATAAAGTTCTCGAATTACTTTTGCATCATAAAGTGAATTATGTTTATCACCTGTAATTTTCTTGTCTTTATAAGCATTATACAGAATGTCTTCTCTCGATTTATCAAACGCTTCTTGCAATGTTAAATTATACTTTTTTGCAATATCTTGATTAATGTCATAACAAGCAGGACATACCCTCTTAGGTAGTTGAAACGCTCCACCAAACAAATCAATAAACAATACCATATCATAATGACTTACATCAGATACAAGTTCAACAGAATCAAATTGAGCAAACCAGTTCTCTAAAACCTTTGCAATTTCATACTTACCACCTAAATGATAATTTGGGATGTATATATTTTCTCTCTTTTCTTTATCTGTCTTGTATAAGTGCTGAATTACATTTTCTTTAATCCAATCGTCACACTGATCTTCTTTATAATCAATCAACTCAGCATAAAATTTTCTATTATCTTCAGAAACCAAACCTATACTAATTAATGTAGTATTTTTATATAATCCAGTAAATTCTGTGTCAAAAAATATCTTCATTAATCTTTATGTAGCTCCTCTTTATATTTTAATTTACCACATTTAGTGCATCTATCAATACTACGATATATTTTATGAATTAATAAAAAATGATTAATTTCGTCTCCATAAATATTTCTATAAAATTGATAATCATGCTTACAGAATAATTTCATTTAATCCCTCTTTCATAATTGTTAGCAAATTCCCATTTGCTTGTAATTTTGTAAAATTTATCTCTTGTTTTCTTCTATTTGCTTATTAATGCTTTAATATTCATATGAACAAACTATGTACATTTACCAGTTAATCAATGCTTGGTATACTTTATCTGGAATTCTACTTTTGTATTCGTTAGCAACCTCTTTAATATGTAATCTTTTTTCAATCATATAATGATCTAACGCTTCATCGAGTGTTGGATACACACCTAACAATTTAGCATTATACAACGTCCTATATCCATTAATTCCTTTGGTAATTCCATTAGGTAAACCACTTTTATTTGATGGATGCATAAATAACATATTAATTCTCTGAGGCACAAACATACACGCTTCTGGGCAATAAATTCTATTGCCGTCTACAAGGATATCTTTATCTAAGTGCATCCTACCCTCACCAATATCATAATAGTTTTCATTATACCAAGTAGCAAAGTTTTGGTAGTTTAGCCATTCAGCACACACAGAACAATCTTTATAAGCAGGACTTCTTATATGCTCTTTTGGCGAATAACATCTTCTCAGTATTTCACTCCAAATTTTATATTCTCGATACTTTTCTCCATTATTAGGATGCCGACTTCTATGTGTACCCTCTCCAAGATATCCAATATCACAAATTAATTTATCGTATGGATTTTTAACTTGACCTCGTTTGAAATTTTGCATAGTTGTTTTCATTTGATAATGATATTCATCTTGAAATTCTATTACTAAATTACTTGCCTTTGTACCTTCAATAATTTTAAAAGGCGTTCCATGTTTATTCTTACCTGTCATTCCTAAATAATCTATTACGTTTTCTCCTTTCACTTATAATCATGTTACTTTTTATTATATGCTGGATGTTCAGGTAATGACATCCAATGAGTGATACTCCCATTACAAGTTGCCCACTTAGTTTTACCTCTGAAAAACAATGTCATAAGACTCCATTCTACTGGTTTCCTCCAATTATTAGGAATTGCTACAAGATAATATCCTTGCTTGTCTGGCAATCGGTCTTTAACACTAACCCATTCACTCATTTTAATCCATGCTCTCCTTATAAAGTTCTTCAGCATTTTCTTTCATATAATTTGAAACTTTTTGATATCCATGTGTGTTGTTCTCTTCGCTAAAACCTCTGAATTTTACTCTTGCAGGATATACCTCTGTCACCACACCATTATCTTTCTTAATTACAATAGCCCAACCGAAAGTATGTAATAGCATGTTAATCCACCAGAACAAACCACTGTCTTGAAATTCTTGCCATGATCTTTTATCATTCATATTTTAGTTCCTTTCTTATTTCTTCTCATAGAAGTGTAGATTGATAACAATTATTCATCTACTTTTTCATAAGTCTTTTCAAAGATATCAGGTTTGCAAGGATAAAACTCATCATTTACACCTTTGATTATGTAATCGCCAATATCAGCTCTCATAACACCTTCCAAAGTATCAATATTAATGTACTCGCCTTTTGAATCAAAATGTACGTGCTGAATTGGAAGTTCCATAAATTTTGTTATTTCCATACTATTACTATCTTTATGTAATCCAAATTTGCATGGAATTTCTCTTGTAATCTTATATTGTATTGCCTCAATTACAACTGGTTTTTTACGATATTTTGCCATTATTTATAATTCTCCTTTATTAAAATAGAATCGGTATTTTATGCTATATTTTTATCAATATGTAGTATTCTATTTTTAGCTGTATCACAATATGTAGTATCAAGTTCAATTCCTATAAACTTACGATTCATATTCATACATGCTATACCTGTTGTACCGCTACCCATAGTGAAATCTAATACTAACTCGTTTTCATTTGTATATGTACGAATAAAATATTCACAAAGCTTAATAGGTTTTTGAGTAGGATGAAAACCACTTTTATCACTTGAATTATGTTTTGGAGTGTTAAATTTTTGAATTGAACTTGGATTTCTAGTTGTTTTCCCTCCTGTATATCTTTTTTCTACATCTAGAGATGGAACAGAGCCATTATATGTACGACCATATTTTGCTTGACCATTCATAGGTTTATGCCCATCTGTAATTTGTTTATTATATATTGGTTGATTTTTATAAAACACACAAATATTTTCGTGATATTTCATAGGTTGTTTATTTGCTAAAGCAAAATTACTTGGCTTATCTTTTTCCCAAATCCATTCGTATCTAAACATTTTAGGATTACTCATTACTAATGCACTTGTAAATGGTTGACTAGCTGTAAATAAAATTGTGCCATTATCTTTGATTAATTTATTTACTCTTTCCCACATCGGTTCAAATGGAATAATGCTATCCCATTTACATGCTGTTGTTCCATATGGAGGATCAGTTAAAATCATATCAACTTTGATACCTTGCTTAATTAATTCGTCCATCACTTCTAAACAATCGCCATGATATAATTGACATTTATCTGTCTCATAAAATTTTTCTATTATTATCACTTTCCTTTTTTATTTTTTATTACAAGCAAATATGCAATTGGTGCTATTTCGCAATTATTTATCTTAGATATTCTCTTGTTTACTCTCATATGCTTTAATTTACATATGAATAAATTATTAATGGATTATGTATTTATCCTTTTCCTGCGAAATCTCCGAAATATGTATTACGTGCATCTTCAGCCGCTATAATAGCTTTGTCTAAATCATCAAAATATCCTATAAAATGATGCTTATAATTTTTGCATATACCAACTTGCCATTGTTCAACTGTTTTATTCCAAAATACATTTCTATGCCCTGATTTATTATTTTTATTAGCACCTTTACGATTTCTATCATTATGCTTACATTCAACTAATCGTAAATTGCATCGTCGATTATCTAATGTGTTATGATTTATATGGTCTACAAACATTCCCTTTGGACAATCCATAATAAAATCATGAAGTCTAACTGTAGTATTTTTAGATTTTCCATCTACTGAGCCAAGATAAATTGTACGTTGAGCATATCTATCTTCTTGATTTCTTAAACACCATTTACATGTTATATCTTTAATTTTATCAAAATCTTCTAAACTAATAAGTGTAAAATCATCTCCGTATTTAGAATTTAAAATAATTTTAACGGTATCCCCTTCAATAGTATATTCATTTTTGATTCCTATAAATTTCATCTCCTATTATTATTTTTATGTCATCAGTTGTGAGGTTGGTTACAATTATTAATATAATGTATCAACTGTGAACATACCTTTATTTAAATACGCATCAGACGTTGCAATCCAAACATTATTACTGTTAAAAGGATCTGAATATCTTTCTCCAGCATCAATGATTCTAAATGCATCACCTTTTCTTAAACTATTAAACGGAACTTCAATCCATCCAAAATTCTTTGAGTAAATTTCGATTACTCTGGTATTGTTGTTTGTCATTTTATTCTCCTCTTTATTTTCTTATTAGCAAATTACTGATTTATTTTAATTTTAACATTTCATATTCATCTACTGAAATTCTAATTTGCCTTTTTCCTGTTCCGTGACAATCTTTACATCTTCCAATAGAATCGCCTTCAGGACTTCCATATTGAATATATCCATATCCATCACACATAGGACATTTATATTTACTTGAGCATATTTGTTCTTTATCATATGTATTTAAATATCCATAATTATTACTTTCCACAAACGTTTTTGTATTATTTTTAATTATTATCACCTTTCTTAAAAGCAACTCAATGATTGCTTAGAACTTATAATCAACAATAGATTTATATTCTTTAAGTAATTCTTTCAATGTATCATCTTTTTCGGCAAGCATTTCATAAATTGCTGATTTCTGAAGTTCCTGTACCTTTGCATCCATTCTGCTCTTGAGTTCTTGAATTTTACGGTTATTGTAATATCTAAGTTCAATTCCATCAATAATTTCTCTACCACATGTAACCCTATCAAGTTCAGTATCTTCAATAGCAACGACTTTAGCAATAGCCATTCCATGATGTCCTGTATGTACCACTACATAATCGTCTGGTTTAAAACTATCTCCGTATGCAGCATAATAATATTCCTGATCTGTATTCTTACCATCGATAAAATTGACAACCGCTACCTTGTAACCATTTAACATAATCGTTGACTCCTCTTTTTCATTATTTTTAATTTTTCTTAATGCTTCTTTTTTAAACCAAAACAAACCATATTGACTTGCTTTATTAGTTTTATCATCAAGTCTTACACCAAGACTACTTTGTCCTGAATTACGTTCTACACATCCTGTGCAATCCTTATAACGTCCACGATAGTCACTAGAATATAATACTTGAATACAATCTCCTAATTCAAAATTCAAAATGTTTCACTTCTTTCATGTTTTATTTATTGTTATAAAAGGATTATTTCATACTAACATAAAGAAATACTGTTATTGGTTTTATCAAAATCTACATCGTTAATATCACTTTTAATTTCATTCATTTCGTCTGTTTCATCATAAGTAATTTCATCATTAGCTTTACAAAGCCAAATATTCACATCTGCTCCTGCTGGTAATTCCATTAACTTAGCAACTAATTCATAATTTTTCAATTCACTCATCTCCTTTTATTTTTTTTATGTTACAGAATACAAGGTTGATTCTAATTTGATTCGACCAATTCGTAATCTTCAGCCGTATTTTCATTAATATAATCTGACATCCCAAAATATTTCAAGTTATTCATACTAAATGCATCATCATTTACAGGATGGGTAATTTCATATTTAACTTTTGATCTTTTATTTATAAGAATGTCTCCAACTTTAATAGTTTTATAATTCATATTATTTATCTCCTTATAATTAATTATTTCTTTCAGTAATTTGTGCACCAATAATACCACCAAGGAAATCCATACCGTCACGTGTTAAGCTATAAATATACTGAATGCTTGGAATCATAGTTGGTTCATGCTCAATATGTAACTTCATATACCCACAATTTACAAGATGATCGCAAATCCAATTATAAGTATTATAAGCACAGTAATTTCTATATGCTTTATATTTACCTTTACGTGGGTTTTTGTAGTCTAGTCCAATACAGTGTTCCATTTCTTTAATATGTTCTGTTCTAACTGCTTTAACTTCCATATTTATATTCTCACCTCTTTTATCTTGCAAGCAAATAGAAATTTGCTTTCAATCTTTTCGTATGTACAAACTTTTATGTGTTACATCTTTCATATGTTGTTTACTTAAATCTTCTGTAAATAATGAGTTTGGTTCTTTAATAATATAAGCAAGTCTTGAACTAAAAAATACTCCTACATATCCTGAATTATTATCAATAACAACAGTTGTGTAAGCAGAAGTCATTGCCTGACCGCCTATACCACCAAATCCTAATGCTGTACTTCCCCACGTCTGAGGGAAAACATATAATTCTGGTTCAATTCCATTCTTACTAAAGAATTCATAATCCCTGTTATAACATTCAGATTTAAAGATTTCTGCGATATCTTTTAAACATGGTATATACATTTATTTTTCTCCTTTATTATTTTACCAATGATTCAATACTTACTTCAAATCCATCAAAACGTTTTTCTGCTATATATGTATCCGTATCAAAAAATACCAATGTCTTTTTTGTACCGTTATATCCCATAGATACATGCTGTTCAGTTAATTCCTTTCTAAGCATTTCTAATACAATTTGAATACCTTGTTTTGTTTCTTCTGTCATTCTATAATCCTTTCTTAACTTCTTACCAAACCAGACTTCTATCACAATTTATTTGCTTTTCTTAGGCGTTCTTTATTCAATATATTCATCATAAATATAATCTTTTGATAATTCTCTATTTAGCCAATCACAATACTTTTGACAATCGTCTTTGGATTTAAAATATGTATTATAGATATCGATGTCTTCAAATTTCATATCGGTATTGTAAACTGTTTTAACTAGTGTACTACTTTCATATCCGCACCAATCATAATCATTTTCATGGTTCATCTTAAACCACATTAACATATTATTATTGTTATTATAATTGTCTATTTTGAATTCATAACAATAATGCTCTGAAGGTACATATTTGTTTTTACCTTTAGCACATTCGCATTCTTCTGTCATTTCTTTTCCTTGAGGAGAAGTAAAATGAATCTGTCTATTCTCATCACATTTATTGCATTTGGATTTATAAACATATTTTGTTGTTGCTCTATACATAATGACATTAAAATCTTTCATCAACTCAGTAAGTCTTTGTTGTCTTACTTCTCGTTCCATATGTTCTCTTTCTATTCTAAGTTGATTTTCTTTCTTTTTATATTCATTTTGAATGTTATTGAAATTCCTTTTAACTTCCTGTAGTTCTAAATTTTCTCTTTTAAGTCTATCCATTTCATTTATGTATTTTTCTTTTACAGAGTTAATCAAAGCATTTTTGAATTCATCTACCTGTTGCTCAAATTCGCTCGGTTCATCATAGAACTCTGGATCATAATAACTCATTTTATTGTCTCACTTTCTTATTTTTAATTATTTATTATTAGCAAACTAATCTTCTATAAGAATTTAATACTTTACCCAATTCTTACTAATGGTGCTTCCACCAAGCAAATAATATTTATTCAGAGCATTTTCTTCCCCATAGTAAAATAGATAAACAATATTCTTCACATAGTACTTTCTACCATCTACATATGTAACTGCTTCTTTTGTTTTCTTATCAGATTCCCAATCAAACTTTTTCAATTCTTTAATAAGTTCTTCATCATTGTCAATTTTTGAAATCAACTTATTATCATCTGAATTTCTAATCTCCACGGTATGCTCATCTGTCTTAACATATTTGTTCATTATTATTACTCCATTCTTATCAATCATTAATGTCTGTTTCCCAATTATATAAAGCGTCATATAATTTTTGCGGTATGTATTGCTTATATCTATCTGCTGTTTGTTTTACTGTTTCTTCTTTACGAATTTTATAAGCGTGAAATGCTTCTTCTGGTGTGTCATAAATTCCTAAATAATCCACTGTATTATCATGACCACAAACCGCATTGTATTTATCTCCACTCTTTTGTACTCCGCAAGGTGTTCCGTTGCGATAATTTTTTCGTCTTACAAAAATTAAATTAATAGTCTGTGGAACAAATATACAATCATTTGGATTATAAACCTTATTACCTTTATGTAATATATCTTTGTCTAACTGCATTTTTTCATTTGGAACTTCATAATAATTCTCGTCATACCACCTTGCGAAGTTCTGAAAATTTAGCCATTCTTTACATACTGTAATTTCTCCTGTGTATGTTGGTTGATATTGAGGATTTTTAAAGTTATAACATCGTTTTAGCATTTGTTCCCAAACATTATAACAGACAGATTTAATTCCATTTACTTGTTCTAAATACTCTCCTACTCCCCTATATCCATGTCCCCATACTGTAATATCATATGGATTTTTAACATCCCCTCTTTTGAAATTATGTAGAAATGTTTTCTTTCTGTATTTATATTTATCTTGGAACTCTACTGTAATATCATTTGCATTATTATATTCTACGATTTTCATTGGTGTACCTTTGCTGTTAATTGCTATTTCACCAACACAATGTTTTTCTCTTATTTGTTACATCTCTTTTCTTTTATTTATATTATGTTGGTAAGTACTATTATAGCACCGTTCCAAACATTGTCAATACTTAATTGTAATTTATTTCTTTTATTATTAAAGTCTAAAACCAATTTGGAATTCTATCACAGTCATTCCATTCCAAAATCATTAACATATTGATTATATGAAATTGTAAACATTTTAGGGTATTCAGTATCATTTATGTTATCATTAGAAAGTGTAACAGTATTTTGTTTTTCATCATAAGATTCAATTTTACAAGTTTCGCCATAACAATAAGCTAAAACATTATTTATAAATACATCTCTATAATAATTTGGCTCTCCATCATTACTATCAGAATATGTTACCCACTGCTCGTTTATATCTGGATGAGCTGTTATTACTTTTCCTACGCACTCATCATTGGTAAAAATATTATGTAATTTCATTTTATATCATCTTCTTTTATTGTATTTATTGTATCGCCAATTCTTTTATTTGCTGAATCAAAATATGTAATATCTGTTTCAAATCCTATATATTTTCTATTAGTATTAATACAGGCGATTGCTGTTGATGCACTCCCCATACAATTATCAAGCACTACTTCATTCTCATTAGTATATGTATTAATTAACCATTCACACAATTTTACTGGCTTTTGATTAGGATGAATTTTGTCTCTCTGATTTGCATTACTTATTTCTATTACAGATGTAGGATAATACTCATCATTATAACTTTGATACGCATTTGATTTTCCATAACATCTATCACCATCTGAAGCATTATTTCCACCTTTCATGCGATATTTACCTTTTCTCATGATTGGATTATATGTAGGGAGTTTTTTATAAAATATACAAATATTTTCATGACTTCTAAGTGGCATTCGTTTTGCATTTAAATGACCTTTTGGATGAGATTTATGCCAAATTAAATCATATCTAAACATTTTAAGATTACTACTTATTAGATTACTTGTAAAAGGCTCTGCGCTAAACAAAGCAATACATCCGTTATCTTTTATAACTCTGTTATACTGCTTCCATAACGGCTTAAACGGAATAACAGTATCCCATTTATTATGCGTAATGCCATAAGGTAAATCGCACAATATCATGTCAATACTCTTATCGTCAATCTTCTCCATACCTTTGAGGCAGTCTTCATTATATATTTTATTAAGTTCTAATATTATGTATCATATCCTTTCTTATCATAAAACAATTCTTTGGTTCTAATCTATTTTTTCTTGTAGAATTGTTATATAATGTTTACTACCATTTTCAGTTTCAAGAGTAATTTTAGTTTCATAATTATCTTGATTACTATCTATATAATTGATCTCAACCACTTTAGAATTCAATAAATCGTTTGGAACTCCATAATATAAATCTCTTCCACCAGAATAAGTATGAGCTATAATATACATTTTTTCTTACCTTTCAAACTCACTAAATTCTTGATAAATAATTTCTGCTTCAGGGTTGCCTCTTTCCAGTTCTCTTAAACAACATGATTTATGAAAATAGGAATCCCATTCACTTGAAAACAACCATATTATCATCTTGGCTACAAAATCAACATCCATCGTTTTTCGATTTCTTAATTCTAAATTTTGTAACAATCTTTTGCCCGTTAAGAGGAGCATTATTCCATTCAGCGGTTCGTGAAAACTCAAACTTATGTAATCCTTCTGCAAAAGTAATGTTGAGTAATCTGCAAATATCCTGTGTATCACACCATTCCCTATTGTTAAAAGCAGTTAAAATATTTTCATCTGTCATTGTTTGTTGTCACATCCTTTTTTAATTTATTAATAAAGAAGAGTTATTCCATAACACTTAACCATTCTTCATTAATTGTTTTTCTATTACCACTAATACCACCTTTAGAACGTCTGTCAGTCAAATTAAAAGCTGTGTCTGATAACTGTCTACCCTCTGATAAAAATATTTTACTATTACTTTTATTTTTATCAATGAAACTCATATAATCGAATTCGTATCCATACTTTGTAGTTTTACTATAAGGTGGATCTATGTAAATAATACTATTAGGTTCTATCTTTATGTCATTACAATCAGCACAAAGCCCTCTAACACCTTCCATTTCAGATGCTAAGATATCACACCTATTATATAAAGTGTCTGGCATAGGCATCATAGGATTAACTGGACTTCTTCTACTTGATGTTTCAGTTGGCACCCAATAACTTCTAAAACTGCAATTCTGCCATTTGTTATCTTTAATCCAAATTGATTTACTTCCAAATGCTGAAGCTTGAAGCAAAATAAATATGTATGGTATATCAAATTGAGTATTATAAACAGGCACGTCAGATAAATCTTTTATGTATTTTTGAATCTGTGAAACATCTTTAGGAATATCATCAATATAAAACTTGAATACTTCTGAACTGAATGTACTATCTCCAATTGATTTCCAAAACAATCCCCAAGGTGACTTATCAACCATTGTAATATTCTCTGGGTAAATGCCACGATTAATTAATTCAATAGATATTGAGCCTGAACCACAACACAAATCGTAAAACTTTGTATCTTCATTTATGTTTGTATTCTGATAAATAATATCCACTGTTTCTTTTGCTATTCTTTGTTTCCCTCCTTGATATGCACAAGGCGGTATTAATTTGTTTATATTATCATTTCCTTTCAATTATTAGAATAAAACAGTTGTTTGGTCAGAACTCAATAATAAACAATCTGTTCATCCTCTGGAAGTTGAGACATACAAATTATTGGTTTAATAATCCTCTCAATTATATTTGAATCAACTTCCATATTAATATATACCTTATCGCATTTATATCCTTTTGCATTTTCTGATATATTTAACGCTTGATAAGTATCACCATTTTTTAATTCTACATATGCTTCATTCATAGAATTACTAACTTTTTTAATTTCACCATAATTTATATCCTCAATCATATTAAACAAATGCATTCTCGCCAAATTAAAAGTTTTACCAAAAACTAATATCTTCATTTTTATTCTCCTTTATTATTATAAGTTAAAAACAACTTTGGTTTATATTCTCTAGCAAATCTCATAGCTAAAACATATTGACATTTATGTATTCCATCACGAAAATCATTTAATTCATCTGGATGCTGTGTTTCAAGTTTACAAAATTCATTCCAACAATCCGCTAACATATTTAATACTTTTTCTTCTTCCATTTATAATCTCCATAATTCAATTATTCAATCTTTAAAAAAGTTTTCATAAATATATAATACCAATAACGCAAAAAGAAATACGCAACATATTACACCTATTATAAATGGAATTATTGTTGTTAAATAAATTAATACTCCAATTAAAAATAGTACAATAAATGCAACACCAATTGAACATATTATTTTAATAAAGATATTTATATTATCACTCTCCTTTCTTATGATCAATTAGTTATTTAATGTCAATATTATTTTCTTTCATTACTTTCTTAATGTCATCCACTAAAGAATTAAAATCAAAATCAGGATAGCCGTCTTCATCTTCATGATTAATTAACTGATCTCTAAATTGTCCATATGTAAAAATACATTCTTCATCTTTCCAAAATTCTAAATACGGTTTCCCATTTCTATTTTCATATTCACATTTAACTGCTTTATTAAAATCTTGTGTCGCAATTCTATTAACCACTTCAAGATACTCTTCAACTATAACTACATAAATCATGTTTTATTTCCTTTCAAATAATATTTCATTATTTCGTTCAACTTTACAAACAAACCATTTTGAAATGTACTGTTTCCAATCTTCTCCATACACTTCTACTCCGTCCGTATATAAATTGTCACCTTTTAAAATCCCTTTATCAATCAAATATTCACCTTTGTCATAATTGTTGTAATAAACAATATCACCCTTTTTTAAGATTGATACATCAACTGTAATGTCTTCATTTAACATAATATAATATTTCCTTTCATAGACATGGTTAACCTATGGTATTTTTTTCAATTTCAAAATAACCTCTTACAGTAATGCCATTATCAAACTGAATGTATCCTTTTTGTGTGCCATGACCGCAACACGCATTTATAACATTACCAAGATGATGAAAACAATAATCTTCACCATCTCCAATAGGATAATGACCGCATTTTGCACAGGGACGATATTCTTCACCTACTGGTTCATTATTATCTTTATATCTACGGACTCCATCTTCATCTATGTAACGTTTATATCCGTCTCCACTACATCTATCTTTCCAACTCTCAGGTACGTCTTCCCATTTCATTTTTATTTCTTCCTTTCTCACCGAATAATCATTTGGTTTTAACACTTATCCTTACATAATTTTGTAATATCTGCTACTGTAGGGTAACATTCTTTGCAAAAAAACTTATCAAAAATAGGAATATGGTATTGCATACATCCCCATCTTTGACTATATACCGTTACTTGCCACATTTCTTCTTTTTTAATTTTATCACCACAACCATCACACGTTTTCCAAAACACTTTTGGGTTATATGTAAAGATTTTATACATATCTTTTGGAGTATGATCCGCTTTAATTCTCATTGCGTTATTCCTTTTTTCTCACCGAATATAGTATTGATTATAACTTAAATTCTAAATTTACCTTCTGGCACAGATGGATTATCATCTTGTTTATAATTATTACTGTTCAATAAAAGCCATAATGAAAATTTATTACTTACATATGTATGATTTCTAACCAAATACCATGAACTAAACAAATGCTTGCTCGGATAAACTGAAATAATTCATTCAAATCTAGTCACTTTAATCCAATCCTTTCATCTGTATCTCCCCCTATTTTACAACTATTCCATGCAATGACCACAGCAATAATACAAATAATAACTATGCCAATAATTATGTATTTCATTTCTTCTTACCTGTTCCTAACATTCCAGCATAACGATATACCCACAAGTCTTCTTTATTCTTACTTGTACCACCGCCACAACATCCATCTAACTTACAAGCATTTACAATTTTATATGGATCATGGTGAATGCACACAGAACATCCACCATATACTTTAAGGTCTTTTAACATGTTAGTTATTAGATTATTATTCATTATTAACTCCTTTTTTCTACAATAGAATCACGATTTGGTTCTAATTATCTTTTGGCAGTATCATTTTCCCAAATGCTATTTTAACAAACTCTGCTCCACACTTTGAACATTTAGCATATATTTTATCAGATTCAAATATATTTTTCTTTTCTATTATTTCAAATTGTAACTCACTTCCACACTTTGAGCATTCCATATGATCACCTTCTTTATTTCTAATATTTTAATTATGGTGCTGCTAACCAGACTCGGACTGGTAAGGATTTCTCCACTGGTTTTTAAGACCAGAGCGTTTGCCACTTTCGCCATAGCAGCATATTGGTGCTCTTATCAGGTTTCGATCCTGATTCTATCGCTTATAAGGCGATTGCACTAGCCACTGTGCTATAAGAGCATTGGCTGCGGATGAAGGTTACGATCCTTCGTACTACGGGTCAAAGCCGTATACACTACCATTGTGTTAATCCGCATTGTTTGCGTGTCTGTTCCACGCCGCCAGATTAACTTCAATTAATCACATCGCATAAGTATCACTTCTTTAATATGTATTTTTCTATTTAACTAACCTGCTTCCATAACATCACCTTCTTTCAATTTATTTGTTGAAATCATCTGCATCTTTTTTACAAACGTTACAAGTTTTCTTAATGCTATGCCAACTACTAAGAAACGTTGCAAATAGAACAATAGCACCTAACCAACTAATTAATCCATTTGAAATTGCTATATAATATTGACCTATCCACCAGAAAATAAATGGATTTACAATTAATATAACAATCCCAAGCAAAAACCACCATGATTTTTTACACCAATCTTTAAATGTCATATCAAAATCCTTTCAAAACTTGTCACCAAATTCAACTTTGATTCTACTGCATGTTTTATTCTTATTCTGTTCTAAGCAACTGGCAACGATCCAGTTTTATTGCACCATGCGCTTAGATATTTATTGTTTCTAATTATCATTATACTCGCTATTATTTTAATGTCAATGCTTTTATTTTATTTATTATCATTTATATGTAAGATTAAAAGGATATTACACCTTTCAATCTCTATATTAGTACTTGTAAAATTCTTTACCATACATATAACTTAAATAATTATGATATTCCAATAATCTTTTACTAGTGCTATACGGATTGTCTGTATAATCTTCTTGAAACAATCTCCCTAACCTTTCAACATCCATACTATCAAACTCGCCATTTTCAATTTCATCTTCTCTTGCTCTACTAAATAATCCAGACCAATAAACTTTATTATAATTAACTACCTTATCATTGTCTGCTCCATTCAGATCATTATCCCCAAAATAACGAGACATTAAAGCGGATACATAACCAGATGTCATTTTAAGTTTTCCTGTTGTTCTAATCAATCTATCACTTTCTACATATTCTGTAGAATTTATATAGTCAACTAAAACTTGAATAATATCTAATGTTTCATCTTTCGGTACATATATTAATTTTTTCGTATTACTAATAAATATTGTTCTGTTTTTTTCATCAATATCGCCCTTGTTTATATCTAATAAATCTTTTAATCTAACACCACTCCACGCCAATAATACAGCAACTTCAGCAATGTGGAATCTTAATTCAATTGGTGTGTTAATATATTTTGATTTATATTGATTAACTGTTGCGACTAATTCTGAAAGATTTCTAAAATAATACCTATCATACATTTTTTGGTGTGATGGTATGTCATATGTTATATCTTCTAACTCTCGAATATTTTTACCATCAATCAATCCATTATCTCTACACCATTCTAAATACAATTTTATGATAGATTTAATAGAGCTGAATGTACCATATGCCCAAGGGTATTCCTCAAAAAAATGGATAAATTCTTCTCTATTAAATTCGCAAAAATCTTTATCTATTCTATTTTCACTTCTACCAAGTTGATTCATTCGTCTGATAATATTAGTATCAGCTTCATCTTTTCCTGTCAATTGGGTTTCTTCAATGAAAGCAAATTTTCTTTCTTTGTTTCTCATATCAGATGTATCAATTTCATTTTCTATAACAATGCGTTCAACTTCAGATCTATCTTCCTTATTCGACATAATTATCTCTCCTTGTTATTTATTATTATATCATTATAATATAACAATAAACAATAAAAGTCAAGTATATAGATATTTTTATTTATATTGTTCTACTACATAAATAATCCAACACTTACGGCTAAAGCATGATCAATTTTTGACATCAAATTAGGTTTAACTATTCCTACTTTTTCTTTTAATCTTGCTTTATCTAATACTCTAACTTGTTCCAATAAAGCTACAGAATCTTTTTCTAATCCTGTATCTAATGGACTCAATTCAACATGGGTAGGCAATTTAGCTTTAGTTTGTCTGCTAGTTACAGGTGCAACCAAAACAGTTGGGCTAAATTTATTCCCCATATTATTTTGAATGATAATAACAGGGCGCACTCCACCCTGCTCTGATCCTAGAGCAATGCCAAGGTCAGCATAATATATATCATTTCTAAATACATTGGTTCTTGTTTCATTCTTATTAAAATTCATAATTATTGACATCCACCCTTTCATATATTTTTTATTATTATTTTTGATGTCTGCTACAGTATAATCCCTTGGTGAATAATTGTCAAGTACTTTTTTAATTTATTTTTATTTTTATTAAATATTTTTACTTATAAGGCTACCAATTATGATAGCCTTATATTTTTGAACTGAATTTTTGATTTTTTGTTTCGCACATCCTTACAACTTGCAACAAATAATTGTTTCTGCTCTTGAGATTCCCATATTTGTTTATATTCAAATCCATTAATTTGTTCACTCTTAAGTTTAGCATCTAATGGCATTTGTATATTGTTGAATTTTAACGATCTAAATACTATCTCTCTAAACTCTTCTACGGTTGGTGTTTTTTCAAATAATCTGTTTAACATTCCACATACCGCCTTTTTATATTGATTTAGAACAATCACCAGAACTGTTCTAAATATAACATTTTATGATCTATTTATCAAGTAGTGTTTTCCCTATTCTTTCCCATTCAGTATAAAGCTGTTTACGATCTTCCCATGCTTCATTTGGAAACCTTTCTGTTCCTGCATTGAATAGATGCTCTTTATCCCAACGCATTTGCCTAGTCAATATTTCATTATGATCCAAATCATAAAAACAGATATTAACTTCTTTCGCAGGATCAAAGCCTTCTGTATCAGCCATTTCAAAAAGTAAAGTATTATTTACACTATTAAGATTTTTAACAGGATAATTATGTGGAATGAACCATTTCCAAATCTGTTCTACTTTTTTCTTTTGCTGTTCTGTCATTTTCCCTAATCTTCGCTTGTCCAAAATAAAACAATACATATTTCGCAACTTATCATGATAACTCCGTTTCAAATCAAAGTATGTAGGATTCATAAATGTAGATACTGTAAAATTCTTAACAGTGCAAAAATTATCTGTTTCTGTTCTATTCGTTGTTTTGGCCATTTTGCATTACCGTCCTTATTATTGTATTTGAGACATCTTACCAGTTGACATTTTAACAATATCTGATACAATAATAACAGACAGGTTATACTTGTCTCTATAAAGAGGTTCACTTTGGTTTGGTAGACGGAGGTGAGTCTCTTATTTTTATGCATCAGTGACATGATTAACTCCTTTCTGCTTTTGACTATGTAAGATAGAACATTCAATTAAGAACATCTGTTCTATCTTTAATTGTAGGCTTATATTTATTAGCTGTCAACTCCTTTATAGAATTAAAACTTTAAAATAATTAGCTGTCCCATTTTTGTCACTCTAGTCATCATACTTAACTAAATCAGATAGACTACATTTTAAAGCTTGTGCTAATCTACATACTACTTCAAGGCTTGGAATTCTTTTCCCATTTTCAATTTCACTTATATATGCTTCGCTAACATCAACAGCTATACTTAATTGGAACATAGTTAATCCTATTTTTTCTCTAAACTCTTTTACCTTTAAGATAATTTTTATACTAACCACCTCAGTGATTAGTATCTACATTGTAACAATTTTTATGATAGTCTTATTGGAATTTCAATGAAACAATAATATCACAATTTAAATGTTAAGACTTAACTGACAGTTAAGTTATTGCTAGTTTAAACATATTCTGCTTATTGTATGAAAATATTATAGTAACTTCATACAATTTTAATCTATAATTTGGAAATAAATTATGATAAAATGTCTATGATTGTGAAAATTTTAATATTGTTCTTGCATCATTCCTTTAACTGCTTTCTTCAAGCTGTTCATCAGTATTTGATTTTTTAAGGAATATGCTGGCTTCGTTTTTTACAAATTGGTCTATTGTTATTACTCCAAAATATAAAATTTGTTTAATAAGTTATTTTAAGTGCATAAATTTCCCAGCATAAAATACCAACGGAATTTTGCTACCTATGAAGTGCAATGTAAATTTATAAGTTGCGCTTTCAATTCCACATGAATCATCTGAAACTTCTCTTTCAATTTTACAAACACTATTTAAAATTGAAAATTCACATTTACCACTATAAAATGTGATTTTGTATCCACACCGTTTCATCTTTTTGACAAACATATCATATATAAATGTTGCTCTGTCATTGTTATCTCTTTCAGCATAATCAAATCCATACCATTCATAATTATGTAATTCCTCATACAATGCATCAAGAGTAGGTTCAATTTCAACAATTTCTCTGGTGTTTACGGTACTTGTCATTTTACTACACTCCTTACAAAATGTAGCACTTGACTTTAAAACTCTTTATTGTTATGATAGATTTAGCATAAAGGTTATAATGCCTTGTGCCTGTTATAAAACAAGATTGTTTACTTTGGAAGGTGGGCAATCTTGTTTTACTTTTTGTAGGATTCCAAACCTTTTTCAATAAGAATAGCAGTCATAGCAGAAACGGAACGTTTTTCATCATCTGCTAATTTTGTAATCATATCAGCTATCTCTTTTGAAATGATTGTTGCAACCCTACAGGTTTCTTTATGGGTAGTCATCTCTTATCTCCTTTCTTGCACATATTGTATCACACTGTACCATTGTTTGTCAAGTATGCACACAAATATTTTCCAAAATATTTTATCCCATTTTAATAAATTTGCCATTAATCCAAATTCCTCTACCTTGTTTTCTCATCTCGGCAATCTTTTTATAAATTTGTTTATTACTGTGATGTGAATATCCTGTACTAAATAATAATGCAAACAACATTTTAAACATAGTTTATCTCCCTTAATAAAGCATCGGTGTGAGATGTTTTCTTACATAATGAGCATCGCTCCATGCTTCTGAAATTCCTCTAATGATTAAACAAATGATTCCTAATGCGATCATCATAATATATACCTCTTTCAAATTCAATTTTATTTATTAACTTGCTGTGATTACCAGCCATAGGTGCCTTTCATCTTCTGTCGCTCTCTCTTAACCTTTGCGCTTTGATGTACACTTTGTACTCCATTACCTACAAACAGTAGGAACAGGTTTAACAAGAGCATAGTAGTAATATCCTTTCAATCACAGTTTTACTTTTTTAAGTTGTGCTAATGCTTGCCTATGAATTTCTAAACTTTGCTCATCTGTATCATGCTGAAGAAAATACTCCAATGCTTCAATTTGTCTTTGCAATTTCACTTTATCAGTTGGAATAACTACTTGTGGAATATTCATTTTGTTTTCTCCTTTTCAATATCAAGAATTTGCTCACACAGTTTAATAGTACCTTGTGCATATTTACGATCCCATTTATCTACCAGTCTCGTTTCTTCATCTGTCAAATCTTCTCGCCACTCTTGTGTATAATCATCATTGCTTTCAGACCAGAAATCATCTTCCATTTCTTCCATACGCTCTTGACTAATCATTATTAACTATCTCCTTCCAAATGAATACTTATATCATATAGCCTTTGGTGTGAATATTTGCACGTAAAATGAAACCTGCAATCTATTACAATTTTATAATTAATCATTAACAACATCCAATTTACATTCAAGTGTATTTTTACAAATTTCATAAAATGCAATATCTTTTTTAAATAGTTCTTTTTCAAGTGGAGTTACTGAATATTGTTGATTATTTTTAAGTTTATTAAGTCTTTCCTCACAAATTTTAATCGCTTCATTAATACACATTTAGATTTTCCTTCTTTCTTAGAATAAAATATCGCTTTCATAATCGTTATCTTAAATATTTATCATCCATTCTGACACAAACATTTTTGTACCTTTCCTTTACAACTAGATTAACACAATATTCATATGACAATTTTTACCGGTTTATTTTATTTTTTCAAACTTTTTTATTAAAATTCATCATATACTTTTTACTAAATAGCATAGGAAAAGCGATCCATCCCAAAATACAAAGAGCAGTAAGATCCCCTGTCATTAAACGTACAATGAAGCAAATAAGAATTATAGATAATCCACATAGCCTTTGCTTAATCATATTATTTCTATGTCTTCTGACGGCTCTCTGGTGCATTCTAATCTTTGATAGACTAACTATATTATTACGACTTTGACCGCTTGTAGGGCTTTCTAATGGCTGTTTAATGATTATCGATTGATTCATATTTACACTTCCATTTCTTTTATTATTATCGTTTTTAATACTCACTGGTGTGCATTACGGAGGACAAGAATGTAATGTACACTATCAATATTAAAAGTTTATGTAGTCTAATTAAGAACATGAAATGCGACATCTATTCTATAATTCGTTTTGATACTTCAATAAGGTGTACATCTTTATATCCTTTTTCAAGAAGTTCTTTCTTTGATTCTCTTGCTTCAGTCAGTGAATCATAATCGCTAAGAAGCCAAGGAATTTTATCAGAAAATCCATGTCCATTCGGTTCAAAATACGAAACTTGGTATTGATTCTCAAATAGTTCTTCCATAATAAATTACTTCTTTCTCCTGTTTAAAGTACAGGTACTATATTTTTATTGTTAGCAAATGTATCATTGATAACAATTAATATATTTTGTTTCCTCTTCTTTAATGTGTTCTTCAGTACACCCATCATTTTTTGTACAAGCTACATTAAACATCTTGCACATCATTTTATTTTTATCACAATGACTACAAGCCGTACACTTTAAATACTTCTTTCCAAATAGTTCAATATATTTATCCATTTTTCTCACCTTTCTCTGTCACCAAATTGGCGATTGGTTTTAACTAACATATTCATATACTTCATAAATAGGAAAATATTTTTGATCAAAACTAGTTGCATGTAATCTATAAAACTTTTCATTATCTCCTACAGCATAGTAATCTTCTGAATTTTCAGCTTGTAAACAAGTTATTTGATGTTCTGCATTAAATGTATATATGCAAATGGTTTCTTTTTTATCTCCAAACCAAAAATCAGAAACTTCTTTTACAACAAACTTCGTACCTTGAGGAAACTTTGAAAATTCTTGATAACTTAACAATTTACCCTTTTTCATATAAAACTCACCTTTCTGTTCTTACCAATCTGACGATTGATTACAATTTTCTTCCACATTTAGGACAAAACTCAATTTCTGCTTCAAGATCAAAAGTATCATATTCATCATAATTTCCTGTTCCATAATGGAGATAATGCTTATCACCATATTTTACAATATGTAAACTATTATTATGAAAAGCATCATCACCCCATGATTCATTTACTTTACCATTATCTTCTGTTGCCTGACAATATTTACAACTCATTACAATCACCTCTTCATTGCATTATTGACCTTCTATTCTAACTTTTGTACTTAGAAATAAAATCTAATGCATCATCCCATGAATGAAAAATTCTGCCTTGTCTTGTAATGGTTACTGTATAGTTCACGGATATATTTCCATTGTAATTTCTTACAGTCATACCTTTTTCTTTTGCAATACGTCTGCATTCCTGTTCTACTGAATTCATAATTACAACTCACTTTCTGTTCTAACTTTACCAATCTGCCTCTTCATCTTCTTCGTTATCATAAGGAAGACTTTCAAACTCCCCAACCTTTACGACTGTCCAATCAGGATTAGAAGTATCAAGAAATACGCTTGCATTATCTTCAACTTCAACAATTGCGCCTAAATGGTTATTATATTCTTCATATATTTTCTGTGGAATCTTCTCTGCCGGAACAACCGTAACCATACCAGCATCTGCTACAAAACGTTTTCCATCAATCTCATTTGTCCAATCACCAAAACCAGTACCAGCTACATATGCTACTCCATACAGTTCTTTAAGATGATTTTCAACAAGTTTATCAAATGCATTTGACCATCTATTTCCTTCATCATGATTTGTTATTTCGTCTGCTTTGGCACAAAGTTTATCCCACATTTCATCCTCAACAATATAACAAGGATCAGTTACAAGATACTTCATTTTAATACACTCTCTCTTTCTTCTTACCAAATTATTGTTTGGTTTTAGTTCTGTTCTTTCAATGGCAAAAGAATAGCATTAGCAGAATAATCTCCATTTGAAATAAGCAAACAATATACTGCAAAGTTTACAAACTGAATTTTGCCTTCATACATTATACAATCATTTTTAGCAGGAAATATGTCATAAATCAATTTAAGCAATGTAGGATCATAACCATTTTCTCCTATATGGATTCTTCCTTCATACTGAGAACGTAGATTATTAGCTTTAATATTTTTACACCATTCGGCTATATCGTTCTTAGAAGGCTGTTCTTTTGTCTTACTAGCTGTATCTATTACGCTATCAAATATTTTATCAACATCATGCTCATTTGGATTCTGAATCAAATTAACACCATATAATGGCTGAGAAAAACGAAACATTATACTTCCGTTTACAATGTAATAATATCCATTAGATTCAAACATACCATGATATTTTGTACCACTCTCTACTGCATCAGAATGAATCACTAGCATAGAATTTATTGCTTTTAATTGCCTTTGTGTTGTCATTTATTATCACTCCTTAATTATAACGACTTTAAAACTGACAATGTGCAATGTCCATAATCTTTGCTTTATATTCTCCTATAGTGTGTTTAATAGCTTCAATCTGTTCATCACTAAGCTGTTCATACTGTGATTGTATAGCCTTGAATGATTGACTGTCTTCCATACCTGCACTACCACCTAAATACCTTAGAAAGATTTCTGCCCAATAATCTGTGTTACCTCTTTGTTTTAATTGCAGTTTTGTAGCTGTTTTCATTTTGATTTATCTCCTTATATTTTATTTGACTAATTTAAATCTATACGCAAATTCTCTATTATTATTTGGTTCTTGAAATTCTTGAACAATGCCTTTTACAGTAATTGCATCTCCAATTTTAAAATTATTTTTATTTGTTTTTACACAGCACCAGCATTTCACATTATTTTGATCATGTAAACAAACATTCGTTAATACAGGAAATTTATATATCTTTTCAACTGTACCATAAACTTTAACCTTGTCATTAATTTGCATTTTTATAACCACCTTTAATTAATTTCTTATCATGGTTATATTATACTACCATATTACTACCATGTCAATAGTTATTTGATAGTTTTTTAAAATTATTTTTCTAGTTCTTTTTTTCTAAACTGATCTAATGCCATTCTATAAATGTCGGCTGCTGAAAGCATTGAATACTTATCTTTTTGAATCGTTGCTAAATCGTCATATAGTTCCTCTGGAATAGGGAAATTAAGTTGTTTGGAATTACCTTCCCACTTTTTAGTCTGTGCCATTATAACCTCTCCTTATTGTTAATGTAATAGTATTGTACTATTGTAATGATAGTATTGTCAATTCATTTCTCACTACTCGTTACATGCTCTAAATTGAATTAGAACATGTTGCCAATAGTAAGTCAATTTCTTCCTGCATATTCTCCGTAGTATTTTTGTCTAGCTGCTTCTGCAACCCTTCCTGCTTCCTCTACATTATCATAATCACCTATATGTATTTGTTTATAATTCTGAGAAAGTCTAACAGACCATTTGTCAATCGCATTATTCCAAAACACATTTCTATATCCGCTTGCATTATTTGTATTTCTACTTTTACGATTTTTTGTATTCTTTAAATGTGGACTAATTCGTAAATTACATTTTCTATCATCATAATTTTTATGATTAATATGATCTACATCCATTCCAATTGAATTTTCTCTTCCTATAATAATAGTATGTAACTTTTCAGTAGTATTTTTAGATTTGCCATTCACCATTCCTAAATAAATTGTTGTTTTAACATACAAATTATGTTTATCCCAATACCACATACCAGTTATACTTTGTGCTTTTGGCAAATCTTCTGTATCAATCAATGCTGGCTGATCAAAATTTCGTAAATGAATTTCTGTAATGTCACCTTTAATTGTATATGTATTTTTCGTTATTTCTATCCCCTTTATTATATTATTCTTATAACCATACTAGAATTCTGTGCTATCTTTTTCTTATATCGTGCAATGTTGCCATTTGGGAAACAGGCAAATAAAAACCATAAACCTCACAAAAATTATCTGTGACCTTCATTTGTTTATCCAAATTTACATCATACACCATTGTATCGTCTGATATCTCAGCTTCCCAACACGGCACTTTTTGTTTTAAATGATTCAATTCTACATTGTTTTTATGACCATCTATAAACGCCCATACTCCACATTTAAAGTCGTTATAATGATGCTGTATAAATGGAATTTTCTTTTGTCTTTGTTCTTCACAAACAGAACGTAAATGAATTGGAAAATCATTGATATTCCAATTATACAGATAATAATTGATATCTTCCATATGATGAGTCTGTACTTGCGGTTTAAATCCATCAACGGAATATCTAATGATTTTCATATTATGTACCTTCTTTCTATATTAGCAAATGACCGATTGATTACAATATTTCTATTGTATTTACGCTACCTTGATAGCCGTTGGGTGACAACCTACACCCTCTATCCCATTTGCAAAAGCATTTGGGAATACTTTTTTCATAATTTGATACGATCCATTTATATCTGAATTTATGAGCGTACCGTTATTGCTCTTGAACAATCCTCTATGGATGCGTCTACTCTTGTCATAATTGGCTTTAATCGGTTCTTCATTGTCAAGGAATGAAGTACCGCTTGTATAACTTTCCTCTGTCTGAATAAAACGTATGCCAACATTCTCACATTTATATTCCAACTGATGGACAAACATATCAAAAGGAATTGTTACGAATTTCTGATTAACTTTTTTACCCATATCAGATTCTTGTTTCCATCCTGCGTTATAACCGCATACTAAAGTATCAATTCCATATAACACACAGTAGTCAATTACATATTTGCTTGCTTTGTGCATCCAATCTTTAACCTTATTATTACGTTTTGTGGTAAGCTGATTTAACCTTTTACTGTTATGTTTCTTATTGACTAACATTAATTCTGATTGGATACTTGCTTTCTTCTTATTGTAATACTGATTCATAGATTTAATAACGTTGCCCTTAATAGCAATTGGTTTAATACCAATGTTATTTGTAATAGTTGCAAAGTTATCAATTCCTAAATCAATTGAGCAAATATGGTTTGAATCTGTTTGAACTTCTGGTACATCTATTTCGTAAACAATTTCCATTACATACGATGATCCTCTCGGCACAAATCTACATTGAATCAATTTAGAGCCATTAGGAATATTAGTTCTTACACTATAGCCACCAAACGGTTTAAATCCAATTCTGAATAATTCATCTTTAAGCGAACACTGTATATTTTTGAAAATTAAAATTTGCCTTCCTTTCTCTTTATCCTTGTACTTTGGTAATTTAGGTCTGCCTAAATACTTAGCAGGATTTTTTCCCCAATCTTTAATAGCTACAAAGAAAGACTTCCAATTTTTATCCAGTAATTGAATGGTTTTTTGTGCTGCCTGTGATCCTAACTCTTTATAACAATCTGCTGATTGACACATTTTTTGTAAATCATTTGCTCTTATCCATTTTCGGTTATTGATAAACTCTTGTCTAATAATATAATTGGCATAATTATAAACATTCTTTGACCTAAAACAATAATCATCAACAGTTTTCCATATTAAATCTGATTTTGAAATCACATGTTGCTCCGTTCTAGTCACTAACAAACTAATTCACCTCTTTTCTATGTCTAACATTAAGACTTCTACAATTCTACTTAAAAGCTTTATCCTTAACTGGTTGAATAAGTTTCAATTCATCACTGTTTAAACCGATTTGTAAATACATATCACAACCATCATCGGTAACAAATTGAACCTTATATGTACAACTGTTATCGTCATTCTTCCAAATGATTAATGAATAATCTCCACTAGCTATTCCATTTTCAAAATTCTCTTCAAAATAAAAATCACGCACACGTTGCTGAATGATATCAATTATTGGTTGAAACGCATTATCTGAAAAAGCTTTATTTGCGAATGGGATGATGACACTTTCTTCATCATAATCTATTTTGCTAAAATTTAACATTTCGTTTGTTAATATAAAATAGGGACGAGTTTCCATTTCAAAATTTATAATTCTCATAATATAATTCCGTCCTTTTACTTGTAATTGCTTTCACTCTATATTTGTGTTATAGTTAAATGGTATAAGGCTACCTTTGTGAAGTCTTATATTACACGTAAAAGTTGCTGTCTTTTCGAGGGAGGGCAACTTTTATTTTTTGTCCTCTTCCTTCTGAACCTTTTCAAGATATTCGCTACAAGCTATTTTGATTACTGCTGATACCGTGATACCCATCTTACTTGCTTGAGCTTGTAATCTCTCGTAAAATTCATTAGGGAAGTCTATGCTTCTCTTCACCGTTTGTCTCCTTTCCTCACCTTATGTGACTATAATAAACCTTTTGTAACCCATTGTCAATACTTATTTAAAATATTTTCCAGATTTTATTTAGTTAGGATCAAATCAATATTCGATTACATATTATCAACATAATCTCTGTAAGCTTTTAGAACTTCATCATTGGTTGGTTTTCTTCCAAGAGTATCAGACAATTCATCATACACTTTATCTGACGCTTTACGTTTTTTATTATAAATTTCGCACTCAATTTTACGCATCATTTTATCGTCCACTTTAAAATTATTATACATTTTTTCAACATCAATTACATTTACTTCAATATTAACAGGAGAGTAACAACTCCATTCTTCTTTATAAATTGAAATACAAGCTTCTTTGACTTCATCATTATATTTATTTACAAAATATGTTTTAGAAATAATTTCGCTTTTGCGATCTGTACCACTTACTGTTACAATATATTTTCCCATTTTAATACCTCTTTCCTCTTATCGAATGTCGATTCTGTTCTAACTTTTACATTACCTTTATTGCACAATAATTTTCATTTCTTAAATGCTGCACAAAGAACAAATAACTCTCTCCATTGATATTACCAACCCATCCGTGATCTGTTTTCTCTGCAATACATTTATCACCTTTTTCTGAAGCGCTTGTTTTAGATAGAAAAGTCACTTCAAGTTTAGTTGCTGTTCTAGGTATTCTGTTCATGGTTTTTCTTCCTTCCTATGCTAACTTTAAATTTTCTTCTTTCAAAATATTTCTAATGCCAAACAAAACATCGTATACTTTTTGGCTTCCTGTTGCACCTTTACTTCTTTTCCAATAACGATAACTTACACTACCATTTTCTGATATGGTACATTCAGATAATGTATGCAATATCCAACCTCTAGTACGAATAGGAATATCAATTCCGTATTTATCTGCAATTTTAACAATTAATTCTCCGTTTTTAATTGTTCCACCATTTATAAAAGCAATTTCTGTTTCTTTGATTGCAGTTTGTTCTTTCTTCTGTTCTTCTTCAGCTTCTTTCTTTCGTTGCTGTTCACGTTCTGCACATTTTATTGCATCTTCTTGTTGTCTAATAATTTTTAGTTTCTGTGCTATTTTATCACATTTTTCTAATTCTCCGACAAATGCAGCACCTACAAAATCTGCAAACTTTCCATTATTATCTCTTGCATCAATATATCTTGCAATAGAATTGTCAATATCTTTCTTTAAAAACATTACTTGTATCTTTTCATCTTTTCCATGTTCAGCAATAAAAGATTCTTCTTTTGCTATTTGTTCTTTTACAAGCGGTTCATAATCTTCAAAAGTACGACCTTTATAAATGTTTTCATCAAAATATTTTTGACGATTTTCAAAACTTCCATATAATTCTTTATTAAGATAGTCATTCCCTGACCGTAATTCAAGATCATATTCAGTATATCCTGACATGACAAGCCATTCACCAATTTGAATATATAAGTAATATTTATCATTAGGATTTTTAGTATAGTCCTTATTAGGCTTTCCGCTTTCAATCCACAAAGAATAATTTATATTATTACATGAAATTGTTTGCAGATACTTTGCTCTAATTCGTTTTCCTTCACGATTAAACATTCCGTCTATAAAAAGCGGTTTCATTAATTTTACCTGTCCTACTTCTATGTTCATAACTAATAATCTCCTTTTATTTATTATTTATTTTGCAAGCGAATTGCCAATTGATTAGACTAATTTTTAACCATAATTGTTATGCATTTAGTTATATCGTTTTCAACTCCTGCAAGCACATTTACTACTTTACTTTCTTCTTTTGTCTGCTCGTTATAAATATCAACATCTGTATCACCCCACATATCTATATGATTTTGTAATTCTTTAATAAGTTCACTCGTTTTCATAATAGCCACTCCTTATTATGTATTATTTTTATTTGCTACCTTACCGCCATCTCTGACGGTAAACGCTCAAGGCTTAAAGCACTTTTTATACTCGCCTTGACGAGTGTTCTTGTAATTGCTATACTAAAATACTGATTTTAAAATCCCTTCATCGTATGCATTTAACATCTGTTGATTATTGTTCAAAATTTCATTCCTTTCATCATCTTCTACTACTTTCATCTTGTCAAAATCAATTAAAACAACTTCGATATCTGTATCGCTATAACACGACTGAACTGCTCCACCATCAACTGTAATATAAATCTTTGCCATTTTAATACCTCTTTCTGTTATACTGTTTCATAACCGATAATTTGTATTTGTTTTCTTCTTGCTTGTAGATTCATGATATATGTTTCAATATCGTATGTGTATGCTCTCATTGTATTTGCCGTGCCTTGTTCTATATACTTAATTATGTATTTTAAAACGCTAATATTATCACCTTCTATTTACTTTTTATTGTCACGCTATTAAACTTTTATCTTTTATTATTGCTTCGTGTCCATAACATTCACTAAGCCAAAACTGTCTGTGTTCTGTTCTAAACTTTTGTATGTCCTGTTCATAGTTCTGTTCTGCTTTGTCTAGTGTATCATAACTGCTAACTATATAATATGTATTGAATACTTCACTATTACTTACGATAATTTGAAACGGTTTCATTTGTTCACCTTCTGCCATCCTTTATTCCAGTTTATAAAGCGTTTGCCGTTAAATTTTTCATTTAATTTTACTACTGGTAAATCGTTTCTTTTAGTGATAATACCAGTAACAATATCAATATTCATAAACATTCCAACAATACCATATTTGACAGTATCACCATAATGAGCATTAACTTCCTGCATTGCTTGCTCCGCTAATTTAATTTGTTTATTGTGTTGTACTGCATTATGGCTATTAATAATCTGTGCTATTGTTGAATAATTGTTTCTGTATTCATCACTTGCAAGGAATTTGTTTTGGCTGCCGTAACGAGAATAACCATCATTCATATAAATGTTTACATCATCAATCGTTTGTAAACTCATTTTATAACCACCTTTGTACATTTGTTTTATTCTTTTTTTATTATCTATATATTACTCTTATTATTTACCGTTGTCAATAGAAAATGCAAAACTTTTTACATATTTTATTATTATTTTTATTGACTTGATATATAAGAAAAGGAACGCTCCATTTCTGAAAACGTTCCTAAATTCTAGCACCAAATCATCCATTGGTAAGATGATTATTTCTTATGATGATTGCCTTTTGATTGCTTATCAGCATATGCTTTTTCGTTTTGAGCTGCTTGATCTTCATTGAATGTAGTTTGCAGTTCAGTTTGTGTTTGCTGTGTTTCTGACGCTTGCTCAGTCTCTTTATCGTCTGGTGTGGTATCTTTAATATCCTGCGTTTCCGTTGTCTCTGAGGCACTCTCAGGCGTTATTTCAACACCATTGATAAACTTCTCATAGTCTTTCATAACTTCAAACAAACGTGTCTTAACGGATTGTGCTGAAGCTGATCCACCAACTGAAGCCTTATTATATTCCTCGCTTATACTGCTGCCTTTGTCAGTATTAAAGAAGTGTAGTATCCATTCAGACAATTGCTGTGCTGATATACCATCATTGACAGACTTTAAAACGACTTTTGCCATTGTTGGAATGTGTACCTTTTTAAACACCTTTTTTAAGAAACGCATTTTCTTTGCTTTAACTTTTTTATCTGGTTCTTTTTGTGCTTGTTTTTTCAAAACATTATAGCATTCAAGCAATCTATCTAAAACGCTTGTAATGTCCTGTTTTTGATTGTCAGTGAACTCAACATCTTGAATTTTTGGTGTAAATATTTTATCCAAAAATGATACCTCTGGAATATTAAATACACCCCAAATATTCTTAACTATACTTTCATCATCCCTATTTTTAATCTGCTTATTGGTTAATGCTAATGGCATTAATTCATGTTGAGCAAGGGAAACAATAGTATTCTGATCTTTAATCTCAACCCTTGCTTTCTCTGCATTTGTTAACGCAACACCATTATTGATAGATTTGAAAATATAAGCCTGTTGCCCATCTGTCAATGATTCATAGAAGTAAATTTCTGGCTTATAAGAAGTGATTTTTTCCTGTAAACTTTCAGGTAGTTGATCGAAACGTTTTCCATTCAATTCAATTGTTTCATTTGTAAACGGATCAAAATAAGATGGCAAATATTTTAGATTGAATTCATTCCGCATAAAAGAAAATACAGTATTATTACGCTGCTTGCCATCAAGGAAGGAATACACTTTATCTTTGAAATTACAATGCATCAAGCCTATTGGTTCATTCAATAACATTGAAAAAATCAAAAGGCTTTTATCATTATGCGCCTTGTTATCCTGCCATTTTAATTCACGTTGAATAGGTACATGAAAGTCTAGTAAACCTTGTTTATCCATTGCTTCTAACTCACGATATGAGTAACTTAATTTCTTAGGCTCAAATGGTTGCAATACTTTTAATTTTTCTGACATTAATAATTATCCCCTTTATATTTTTATTATTATTTATATTTATAATACCACTTAACCGGATAATGTCAAGTATTAATTATAAATATTATGTATTAAGGGAATTTATGTGGTGTGGTACGCTTTATAAGTAAAACACACCTCAAGAGAAAACCAGCACCAATTCCGTCATTGATGCTAGTCTATTGATTTATATTCTTTTTCCAATTTTGAAATTTTATCTCCAATCTCAACAAATTTTTTGATATTATTCTTTACCCTATATTTTTCCGTTCTAAGTGCAATAAGTTCTTTTTCAATTTCCTGTTTTCTTGTCATATAAAACACCCCTTCTGTTCACTGTTCCAAAATTAAAAGCAAATACCTCTTTGCTTCTAGTTTTTATTCATGGATAAACCATTCTTCTGTTTTTCCCGCTTCTGTTCCATCTGCAACAATTATGGTATATTTAACAAGTTTTCCGTTTTCGTCTTCCATGGGTTCTGTTTTAAAAAGCCAATTATCCTTGTTGGCTACCTCATCAATAAAATTTTGCAGTAAAGTCAATGCACTTGATCCACTAAATCCGTTTACAGTCATTTTAATACACCCTTTCGTATCACCAAATAAGTTGTTTATGCTAACTTTTTGTCTTTCTGTTCACGTTTTCTATAGTTACATATTAGCACTTTCTGTGCTGATTTACAATAGTATTTACAAATTTATTTATGTTATTATTTATTTTCTTATCATTCCTTGTCACTCTAAATTTGATTGCTGTTCATGGATTTAGCTTGCTACTTGTGTCGTGTTCTGTTCATTGTTTTAACCATTACCTTTTAATTCTTTTGCGTTTTTTAAATATACTTGATGTGCTTCTTCTTCGGTTGGATATCTTCCAAGATATTTACAACATGATTTATTATTTTTATCATGATAGTAAATATTAACACTCCATGTTCCTTCATGATTTTTGTAAACACCTGTATATTTTGAGGTTCCTTTGTATCTTTCTATTTTATAATCCTTCCAATTTTCAATTAAAGGAACATCATTTAAACAAGCAAATTCTCCAAATAATGTTTGAGCATAATCGTTGTAAGCATTTGCTGCAACTTCTTCATTTTCAAAATAACCAATAAAAAATTTTTTACTATCTTTAATTATCTTTGCTTCGTATAAATTATTTTGTTTATTAATCGCAACACCTTTATACTTTGAAGTATATGAACGTGGATTTAATTCATGTGTTTTAGACCTATTGTGCTCATTTTCCTTTCTATCACATAATCTTAAATTACATTTTCTATTGTCTAATGTGTTATGATTAATGTGATCTACTTCTTTATTATCTGGCGCATTCATAATAAATCTATGCATTAAAACTCCATGTTTCTTACCATTAATAATCTCAGTTCTCATCGCATAAAATCTTGATGTACAATGCCATTTCCATTGATTAAGATAATCAAATAAATTATCATCAACAATAGCAAATTGATTCCGTGTTAGCTTAATTTCAGCCATATTATAAACACTCCTTTATTACTTTTTATTATTGATTATACCATTAATAAACAGCCGCTTTGTATTGATTATTATTTTTATTCTCTAAACAAATTTGTCCTTGTGTCTGGATCAACTTTATACCAAAATCCGTCATCAACATCAAAACAATTACGCTCATCATCTGTTATAGGTGTGACAATTTCTTCAGATTCAATATATGCGTTTATTTTATCCGTTAAATCGTCTTGTGTATCCTGTGTCGTCTTGAATGCCTTAAACATTTCAACCGCTTTATCAACGTTGTCTGTCTGTTCAAGCGTCAAGAAAAACGCCTCATCCATTTCAATAAACTTTGTTTTAAAAGTCTTCATAATAAGCACACCTTTCAAAATAATGTATTTGCGGCTGCTTATTAACAATATAATCGTTTTAAACTGTTTCCAGTATGCAAGTATTCAGCCGCTTGCACTCGCTGTTACTCTGTTATAGTTTTATAGCGGCAATAACTAACCTGTGATTGCTTTGTAGGATCACACCCATATTATTAATATATCAATGTTCAATCTGTAAAGCGTTTCAATCGGCTCATATATCGTTCTTCTGTCCTGTGTGGCTCCGTACGCCGTTTTGATACTGAATACGATAAACTAACCGAATTGATTTTAAACGTCTTACAAGGGATTCTAAGCGACTTTTGAAACGTGCTGGGAATTGCCGGAATTTGTTAAAATAGAATCAATACAACTGCGGAAGTCAACCGCCCAAACGTGACTAGTTGATATTTAGTTTACAATGCTTTGTACTGTCCATTGTAAGGCATTCAGCGGCTTTTATTGCCTGTTGTGGGTATTTTGTACTCTTTGCTTTTAGTCGCTTATAAAGCCTTATAAACGCTTTTACGCATGGTATTAGCTGCTTAATTTGGAATTACAAACGACTTATAACAAAGTGCTGAGATAGTGCTAATAGTAAATTTTACAATGTCAACTTGCTAAATTCGTGCATTGCCGACAGCCACCACGCTAACAGGATACAAGCGGATCGCCGTTGTGATTGTTTTACTATTTATTGGATGGGATAGCACTTGATATGGTTCAAATGCTTCAGAAAACCGCTTGAATTAATATTTAGCTTGCAGTTTTGAGCGATAAAGACTTGATAAAGAATTGTAAAATTTGTCGCTTGTTAATGGGAGTCTAGCATCTCTAATAATTTCCGTTGTTCCGTCCGTGTAAAATACCTTTGCAACCTTATTGCCGTTTTTGTCCATTGCCGCATGGAATGCGATATACTCTTTACCATTGAATAATATTTTTGTCATAATATAAACCGCCTTTCTTAACCGCAAATGGATTTTGTAACGATATCAACTTGAAATCCCTGTCTATAACCGTCTGCTTGTGCTTCAACTTCCAGTACGTCAATAACCTTATGCTGATCATTCCATGTTTCGCCCTGCTCGTATGTGTGAGGCTTTGACATTACATCTTTTTCACGATAACCGCCCTGAGTATTGACAACAAATGCAACAATCGTTTTATAGAGCATTTCCATATTTTCTTGTGCTGTTTTCATAATATCACGCTTTCCGCTTGAATTAACAAGCTATAAATTAATTGAAATAATTTTCAATATCTTCTAAAATTCTAGTTGATGCCGTTTTAATTGGATATTCATGATTTGAAATATTTCTTCCGTTTGAGTCTGATATATCAAGAATAATTTCACCTTTGAAATAGTTTATGAAATCTCTTAATGCTGTTTTTTGTTGCTCATTTGGTTTTACTGATAAATCGATTCCACCTGTTTCTGGACATAAACGGATATTACCTTCATTCATAAATGCTATTAATGATTCTGTATTGCCTTTGTCTTCATAACAAACATTTATGTCTCTATGATCTGCGCTTCTGTATCCACCTGTGCCGCCGTTGTTCTTTTCAGATAAATCCAAAAACTTGCCGTTTGTTAATAAATAACCCGCTTCTTTAATGTTTCTAGTTATACCAAAATGTTTAATAGCTATATCAATAGCATTCATTTTTGTGTATCTCCTTTCAATTAGATTTATGGTAATAGTTTTATTTTACGTTGCAACTATCAGACAACGGCTAGAATTTACCATAATTCAATTGGAATATTGTTTTCTCTGCAAAATTCCATTCTATCAGTATGCGCTTTTAATTTTGGGCAACGTTCTTGCTCCGCTTTAGAACATTTAGAATCGCAACCATTTTTGTGATTGCAAGTATCAATTGCTTTTTGAAATTTTTCTAACTGTGTCATAATTCTCCTTTGCGTTTTAAGTTCGCCAACTATTAATTTATTGTAATTGCTTTATCTCTTTTGTATATCTACATTATACACTTTAGAGTGTCGTTTGTCAACTATTATTTTAAATATTTTTAGATTTTTTCTTTTGTATCGTCAAGCTGAAACACTGGTATAAAAGTACATTCCAATGCGTTACCTATTGCTATCAATTCCGATTCTGGGAAATCGTTTCTAGTTAGCTTATTACAAAGGTTCTGCCGTGTCATCCCTGTTAATGCTGCTAACTGTGTTAATGTCATTTTACGCCGTTTCATTATGATTCGTATCTTTTCGGCTGTTGTTAGTTCCATTTGTTTTTCACCTCATAGACATTATACACTATAAAATGTACAAAGTAAATACAAAAATACTAGAATAGAATTTTAATTTGATACTGATATTTATATATTATTATCTTTCATATATTTACGGATTCCATTAACTGTCTCTGGATCATATCCTTGCCATCTCATTTCGTCCCATGCGTCATTCCATGTATTTATAACACTTTCATATTGTCCGTTATAAATATCAATTTTTCCTTCCAAATAGTCAATTACCTTTAATAAATTTGCTTTAAACATAATAGTATTACCTCTTTCATATTTTTATTATTATTTTGAAACTAATTCATAATTTTATCTAATTCATATTTGCAATTTAAAACACGAAAACCATTTTCAATCATTTCTATATCTTTTGCGGATTTTATTTCTAAGTGGGTTAATTGTGTACCATCATAAAAAATTATTTCATTTTGTTTGACTTTATGTAATATTCTAAGAAATTCTCCGTCTTTCATACTGTTAGTACGTGTCAATTTAAATATTGCTTTACCTTCTAATGGTTTTAATTCCTTTTTTAATTGGTTGAAATTTTGGGCTATAATATTCATTTTATTTCCCTCTTTCTTTTAAATATAAGTCTAATTCACTAATTGAAAAATCTTTAACATCATTGTAATTAATAGCAATAGTTTTATAATTTTCTTTTGGTTCTGTAAATGTCCATCCCGTCATCCAAAAATTCCATTTTGCGCCATTTGCTTTTAATTCGTTCTTAATTGAATAGGTATTGCCAATAACTAAATATAATACGTCTGTGTAAAAATCTCTAGCTGCTTTTAAATTAGATTCCTGTTTTGAAAGTCTTTTAATGTCTCTTGTAGCTTGTTGCTCTATCATGTGTTCATATTCTTTTTTGTCTATCCATCCTGATCCGCTACAATCAAAACAAATACCATCTTCAACGTGATTATATTGAGGAATGTAACCAGTTCCACCGCATTTAGGACATTTAATCTTTTCACACATTAAAAAACATCTCCTGTTATAGAATCACAGATTGATTTTAAGTTTTTAATTACTCCATGAAGGGCAGACTCTTAGAAAATGTTCTGTTCTGCCCTATTGTGCAATAATTAAAGATTGTCTAAGATATCGCATAAATCATCAATTTGTTTTTCACAGAAATAAATGGCTGATTGATCCTTTCTTTCTTTTGCCTTTTCAAGTTCCTTTTCATAATAACCAATTTTGCTATGTAATTTTTTACTCATGATATTAGCATCTCCTGTTCATGTTTTCGGTGTGGCTGTTCTATCTTTTGGCTTGCCTTAGCTACTGTTCATTGACTTTAGTTTAATGCGTTTGCAATAAGTAGTCAATACACTTTCGTGTTGGAATAGTGCCGTTTATAGTTTGGCACTTTAGGCAACTATGAAAATTATTCTGCATATGGTCTAATTTCAATTATCTCAAAATTATTAACGTCATTATCTGCCAACCATGTTTTAAACTCGTTATAACTTTTATCGCATTCAAAAGTATCATTGCACCACATACCAACCTCAACACTATAATACGTAAAATCAATAGCAAACATTTTTTATTACCTCTTTCAATTTGTATTTTGTAACCGTGTTACCGCTTGTTAGGCGGTAATTCGTCTTAATTTTCAAAGACTCTTCAGACGGTTTTTAGATTATGTTTGCTTTATGTGCTTTATAAGCGGATTGTAAACCATTTTTTAAATATATCCCATGTGCATCACTACCTTGAAATATTGCCACTTCAATTTCATTTATTGACAACTTTGGGAAACCATCATTTTCGCAACTTACATCAATTGCATAATATCTATTATCTGTAGTTGCTATGTGAAGTAAACTATCTGTATCCATTTCTTTAGTTTTACAACAATCTTTCATATCTTTTAATATAAGTTTTAATTCTTGCTTATCCATAATTAACAACTCCTTTTTAAATCTTTACTATATTATACTCGCTTTTTCAGTGTTTATCAAGTTTATTTCCTTTATTATTATACAATCTTTTATGTATTGAATTGTGCATATTAAACAAAGATTATAATACAATATGTTGTACGATTGTACTGATTATGTGGTTAATATGTCTATATGTTGTATGTGATTAGAATGGGTATTAGTGACTTTGTGTGGCTCTATATGACACGATAATAAAAATAGTATAAGTATATGCGAATTGAATGATATAAGGAAATAGGACATACTATTTATAGTGGTTTTATTGTGATTGTTTGATAGATATATACTATATGTTGTGTATTATTTTGGTAGTACAATAGTTTAGTATGATAAAGTATAGTTGTATGGTATGTATTAATATTACTTTACTTAACTAAAGTATTAAAGTATTATGATTGACTGATCCGCATTAGATATGGTATGATAGATTGTAAGTATATACTTTAATTAGTTAAAGCATTACAGTGATAAAGTTATAAAGTAATGTATGTACTGCATGATTACTGTGTGATGTACTTTAATAAAGTGAAATGATAAAGCATTAAATTAGTAAAGTAATATAATAGACAGGATTGCAGACATTGGATAGATATAATAGATACAATACATAGTTATATAATATACTTTAGTATGATATAGTATTAAATTGATAAACTATTAAAGTATGATATGCTCATGTATTGGTTGATATACAACGATTTAGTGCTGTAATGATGTATTGCATTAATGCTTTAATGTATGAAAGTATTTTGAAAATTACTATGTAAAGTTTGCTTTCCATAAATCGAACGATTCTGTTGCAAATGCAACAAATATATAAATGTAAAGTTAACTTGACATATTTAGATATATGATTCTATCTTAGCATTAATCTATTGTTTGCTTGGCTGATCCGCTTTGATATCGGCTGAAATGCCACATTTCAAAATGCTAACTTTTAACAGTAGTTAGCATTTTCTCTAGTTCTGATGCGGTTTTTTAATTATCTAGTTTTAAATACTAGACGGGGTAGTTTACATTATTATATCATCTAGTTTTCAAAATTAGACGCATAGCTGATTAATGTCACTGTTAAGAATTGTTTCTGATACCGAATAATAAATATTAAAATACCCTTAAATTCATTCGATACTATCTTCGGTAAAACCTAACCCACATCACACTTTTCATCAATTTTCATTCATCAAATTAACTAATAATTCATACAAATTTAACTAATTTTAACTAATAACACTATCAAATCTCCCATCATACCTACATTCTTTCCGAATACATCTATAAACCCATTTTAAACCATATCTAATCCACTTAAAACAACCCTATCAAAATTGTCCTATTCACTTATAACCTCTTCCCTACAACCCCACAGTACACCTATATAATCATACATTTAAACCACTCAAAATAAACTATCCAGATCACAAACAAATCTATCTTCCCGAAGTACTCATAATTTACAATCTCATTACAATCTCAAAAATCATATATCTACATTATGTAATTAACCCTAGAATCAATTTTCACACTTAACCAGTATAATTTTATATCTATTATTTCAAATGCATTTTAACCTCAAAATCATAATAGTAATTATATAAATTTCAACATAACTATCTTCACTGGTCAAATTACATTTCTTATCAGATAACTCCATAAATTATTGTTTAAATATATAAAATAACCATAAGTTGATAAACCATTAATCAGATGATCCAATTGTTATATTGATATAGGTGGGGTATATTTTACATTAAGCCAACTTTCACTTTTGGTTATCTACCCTATACCCTATATATGATAAAAATAAATATAATCATATAAACTATTGACATCCGTTCTTAAAGTGATATACTGATGTTAGTACCAAAGTTATCCAATTTGGAAACACTTCAAAAAAATCATCAACACTTTATTGTCAAGAAAAAATTTAATAAAAATAAATATAATTTATCAAAAACACTTGACTTCTACTGTCAGTGTGCTATAATAATAAAGTAGAGAAATCTTAATAAGCTATAAGTATCTACATAAGTCGGTTGTCACTGGAAATAATAATAAAAAGTAAAACATTCAATATCAAAGGAGATATATTATGAATAATACAAATGCAAATATGGTAAACTCATCTAATGCACAGAATCAATCAATTACATTCTCACCTGAATTTGAGCAAATGTTAATGACTATGATGCAGAAACAAAATTCAGTTAATACAAAAGCATATATTGGAATAGAAGAACCTAAACAACCTCATATCAAGAAATCAAAATATACATCTACTGGTAAACCTAAAGCACAAGCAGCAGAACCAATTAGGTCATTAGAGGATATTAAGAAAATTCAGGACTACTTTCTTAACAAGGAAGATTATCGTGATTATACAATGTTTACAGTAGGTATTTCAGTAGGACTTCGTATAAGTGATTTATTATCATTAAAGTTTGCAGACGTAATGTATAATGATTACACATTTAAACCTTATATTGATATAATAGAGCAAAAGACAGATAAAAATAGTACCAATGTATCTGATGATTGTTTAATTACCAAAGCAGTACAAGATGCAATTGAATTATATATGTGTAGTCTTGAGCATAAACCCAATATGAATGATTATCTATTTAGTAGTCAAAAAGGTGGATGTTTAGATACAAGGTCTGCACATAAGATACTAAAACAAATGAGTAGAGATTTAAAATTAACTTATAATGTAGGAACTCATACACTTCGTAAAACATTCAGTTATTGGACATTGCAATTAAATCAAGATGATAATAATGCAATCATTATGTTACAAGAAATGTTAAAGCACTCTGATTTAAGGAGTACATTACATTACAGTGGTATAACAAAAGATAAGACAAGAAAATTTAGAAATGAGTTATCTGATTTTTATGAGAGTGTTATGTAATGTTAGTGCTATGCACAGGGAGGTTACGCCTTTTGTTCCAAAAGCCATAACCTTTCATCCGCTTTTCCCGTTGGGAAAACCGTCTGAATATTATAATTAATTATTAAAAGAAGCGATGTAAATTGAATGTAAATAAATTAAAAAATAAATAATAAAAAAAGATAATAAATATTAAGTGTATAAGATAAGAGGCAATCTTGCGCGAAAAAGTGGAGTTTAGCCCAGTGTAGAGCCATTTTTTAAGGTTTTTATTTGGCACAGAATAAGGAGGCAAAAATTTAAAATTTGGCTCTATTCCTAGATTTTCTTGATTTTAAAGTTGGCACAGAATAAGTATATTTTAATAAAAATGGAGGAATTTAATGAAAAAATGTCTTGAAGTTACATACGGAAATGAAAAATGTTTGCTTGATCCAAAAACTGGTGAGGTATTGAATTATGAAGGAAGAGTAATTTATATTCAAACTGAAGAAGAACGAGATAGGACAAGAAAATATTTTAAAGATTTAAAAGAACGAGAAGAACAAGCAAAGGTAATTAATGAAAAATATAAAGATTATGGAAACTTTATTTGGAATGTATATAATATGAATCAACAATCATTTCCACAATTAAAAGCAAGTAACATTACACGGCTCATGTTCTTATCTACATATCTTAATTACGATGGATTTTTGATGTTCAATCAAAGGACTATTATGACAAAAGAAAATATGTTTACATTGTTAAAATTATCTGATAGAGAGTTCAGATCGTTTTACAAGGACATGATTGATAATAATATATTATACCTGAACGAAGATAAAATTTATATCAATGAGAATATGTTTGGTAAAGGTAAATTACGAAATACATTGATTGCTAAGTTCAGTGAAGAAGAGAAATACATTACACGACTATACATAGATGGTGTTAGAGATTTGTACGACAAGTCTACTCCACGTTCTCATAAAACTTTAAGTTATCTATTTCAGATACTTCCTTATGTTAATCGACAATACAACATTGTATGTTTTAATCCGCTTGAAGAAGATTTAAAAGAGATACAAGGAATGTCATTAGGACAATTTTGTGAAACGATTGGATATAGTAATCATAATTCAAGTCAATTGTTTAGATATTTATTTGAACCACAGTTTGTAATCAATGGTAAATTGACAACTGCTATGAGGTATGTTGTTGATAAGGGTTTAGATAAATCAACTTATAGCATGTACATAAATCCTAGAGTATATTATGCAGGAAACAAGTGGCGTGAAGTAGAAATACTTGGAAAATTTTAATAAGAAAGGAAATAATATATTGAAAAATATAAATTATAATGAATTAAAAGTTCCGCAATTAGCAGGAGTATATAAAATAGAAAATAAACTTACAAATAAAGTATATATTGGAGAAAGCATAAATATTGGTAATAGAATAGCATATCATATTGACAGATTGATTAATCATAATCATGATAATATAAATATGCAAAAAGATTATGATGAATATGGACTTGCAGATTTTAAATTTTCAATATTACAATTAATTCATCAAGATAAAATAAATAAAGATGATTTGGTAAATTATCTTTTGTATATGGAATCTGCATATTATAGAAAATTTGAAAAGGATTATGATTGGTATAATATTATAATCCCATATCAAGCAATTGAAGAACATAATGTAAATATTCCGTTTTATAATATTGATTTTGAAAAAGTTAAAGAACTATTAGATAGTGATCCTTATAATATTGGATACGAAAAAATATCATGGACGAATATACTATCAATAGATGCAACATTAGAAGAAATTTTAAATCAGAAATCAGATTGTGATGCAGATAAATTTTACAATGCGTTGCATGATGATATGTACAATATATTATTATCATTTATGCTTACACAAAAATATCGAATATGTTTTTGCTCTAATAAAAGAAATTTATTATGTATCCTTAATGAACTAGGAAAAATAAATATTTTAAAAAGAGAAAAGAATTTTAAACAAATACATACAAATGAATCAAATGGGTATCTATACCAAGATTCCAAATATATAATTAAAGATAATTTTGATTGTCAAAAGCCAATGGTATTATCTTATCAAGCGCAAAAAGATATTGTTGACTATTTGAAAGAATGTAATGATGATATTTTAAAAGAAATTGATAATTCATTTATTAATTTTCAAAGAAATCAAATAGAACAAACTAAAAATAAGCATAAAATAAGATTGTATTCAGAAGATAATATAGTTCCATATGATATAGAAATAATGTTTAACTAATAATAATGTAATATATGATTAGAAGGAAGTGATTGCGAATGTATAGTTATATTTCAACATATCTAAGCATATAAAATTTTATCCTATAAACTACCCTATCCCACACTAAAAGTGGCTGAGAAGTCTTTAAAACAAAGGGATAACAAGAGAAATAAACTAATAAAAATAAATAATAATAAAGGAGAAATAATTAAATGAATCAAACAAGATTAAACAACAACCAAGCAGATGAAAGAGCAGAATATAGATTAACTAAGGAAGAGAGGGAGACAATTTATCGTATTGATGAAGTAGATAACATATGGTATGCGGATTCTACTGTACAGAAAGATATACATAAACTAGAGAAACAAGGTTGGATTGAAACAGGTGTTCAATATTACAAAGATGGAACTGTAATGGGAAAACAATTTAAAGCACCTAGAAATTGTCTATCACCTAGAACATATAACCCACATAAGCCGAAAAAAAATAGACCGCCTTTAAGCGAAGAACAAAAGATGAAAATGCAAAATGCACGTAAAAATATAAATAAGGGTAGGAATATATAAGTTGAAATTAAAAAAGTATAAATATAATATTGGAGAAATTATAAATAATTTAAAAATATTAGATCAATGTAATATTAAAAACGGAAAAGGTTTTAGAAAAGGATATAAATATCAATGTATAAAAGATAAATATATTGGTTATATAAGTGAAAGTAATTTATTAAATAATAAGGGTTGCCCAGTATGCTCTGGTAGAATATCTTTAAAAGGATATAATGATATACATACAGTTGCCAGATGGATGGAAGATTGGACTATTAATCCAATTGAAATTAGTAATTTATTACCACATAGTAGTAAAAAAATTAAATGTAAATGTCCCGTTTGTAATAGTGTAATTGGATATAGACGAGTAAGTGAAATTTATAATCATAATGTAGTATGTCCTAATTGTTCAGATGGTATATCATATCCTGAAAAATTTATGTATAATTTATTAAAACAATTAGGTATAGATTTTGAATATCAATATTCTCCAGATTGGATAAAACCAAAAAGATATGATTTTTATTTTGAATTTAATAATAAAAAATATATTATTGAAATGGATGGTGGGATTGGACACGGTAATAAAAATAGATTATCTAATATGACGTCTGAGGAATCTAAAGCAATATATAATATTAAAGATCAAATAGCAATAAAACATGAAATAGAATTATTTAGGATTGATTGTAAAAAATCTGAATTAAATTATATTAAAAATAATATTTTAAATAGTTCTTTGTCAAAATTATTTAATTTATCAAATATTAATTGGTTTGAAATTGATAAACAGTCGCAAAAATCATTTATAAAGAAAATATGCAATTATAAAAATAATAATCATAGTGTCACCACATCACAAATAGCTACAATATATAATTTGAGTTCAATAACAATTTCTAAATATCTAAAAATTGGAAATAAATATGGGTGGTGTATTTATAATCCTAAAAATGAGATGAGTAAAAATGGGGCGGTAAATGGTAAAGCAAATAGTAAAAAAGTTATTTGTTTAAATACGGGGAAAATATATGATTCTGCGAAACAAGCAGCTATAGATACGCAAGTATGTAGAAAAAGTATATGCAGTTGTTGTAATGGAAAATATCAATCTGCTGGAAAACTTCCTGATGGTACAAAATTATATTGGAAATATATTTAATAAACATGATTTTAATGTAATTAAATAAAGAAATTCAGATAGAACTTTTTATATATGAAATTATACTACTTGATATGGTTATATTGAAATTCATATAATTAAATAAATAAATCAGAGTCAAAAATAACATTCTAGTGTATCTTAATAAAAATATATAATAATTTAATAAAAAACACCAATAAATTCAAATTATTGCAGAAAACTTACGATAATTGATAAAAAGTAAGAATAATCTAAAATAAACTGAAAGGACTGGTGCAACAAAAATATGAAAGGTAAGGAAATAAATTATGGAGATTACAAATATAAGCGTTAAGAGTGGAGAAGTAATTGCGTATCGAGAAACTAATGGGGGTATGGATTACATTAAGGCAGAAGGTAAGCATACCTTCCCTACCCTATTAGATCAACAGCAAGAATGGTTAGATCAAGTATGTGTACATATTAAGCAGAATAATTTTGATACTTGCAGAAATTCATATGATGATGGACAGTACGATAATAGAAATGGATATAATCAGGTTTACAATACATATTTATGGGAATTTGAGAATTGCTGATAGAGGTGCATATAAATAAATGAATGATAAAACAATTATTGTAAATGAAAAGAGTTTACAGGTTAAAGAAATTAATGGACAAAGGTTGGTTACATTTAAAGATATTGATGAATTGCATGAAAGACCAAGTGGAACAGCAAGTCGCAATTTTAGAACAAATAAAAAATATTTGACGTTAAATGAGGACTACTATCTTGTTAAGCCTAATGATTTTCAAAGTGACGAATTTCGTTGTTTAGGATTTGATGTGCCCAATCGAGGATTAACATTATTAACAGAATCAGGTTACTTAATGCTTGTGAAGTCTTTTACAGATGATTTAGCTTGGAAAGTTCAAAAACAATTAGTAAATACATATTTTAAATCAAAAGCGTTAGTAAACAATTCATTTGTGCCTACAGAATTAGTAAATTATGTATCTAATATCGATTGTAGATTAAACTCTCAAGATAACTTAATGTGTGACTTAAAACAAGAAGTAGATAAGTTATCAACACTTGTAAGGCTTCTTATTCCTGCCCCACGTTATACGAGTTGGAAAACTGAAGCGTATTCAAAAATTAAAAATGTAGCAAATAAATTAAAGATGGATAATAAAGATATATTAAAAGAATTGTATTCTATATTAAACATTGATTACGGAATTGATTTGAATAAATTAAAGTTAGAGTATTTACAATTGCACCCTAATGTAAATAACATACCAACTATAGATATTGTTGACATATATAATGATGTAAAGCAAGTATTCGATTCAGTTTTAGATAATTTCTTAGTTTTAAGAGAATCAAAGTAGCGTTTTATAAAAAGAAAGGAATGATAAATCATGGAATCATATATTTTAAAACCAATACCAAGTGGTGCAACAAAAATTGTTAATAATCAAGGAACGATTATTGGACATGGTAAAAATATAAAAGTTTGTAAAGATGGTTTTTATGCAAATGAAGTACATATTAGTAGTATACCTAGCCAAATTAATCTTTGGAATATTCAGTAATACTGCGATAAAATAAGAATTTGATTGTAAGTTTAATAAGAAAAATAATAATTTATAGAGGAGATTGAGTATTATAGGAAAAGAAGAAATTTGGAAAGATATTAAAGATTATGAGGGATCATATCAGGTAAGTAATTTTGGTAGAGTAAGAAGTTTAGACAGAAGTTACATAAAATCTGATGGTGTTTTAGAGCATAGACACGGACAATTAATGACATTGAAATTAGATAAAGATGGATATTATATGGTTGGATTACGATTACATAATAAACCTAAAAAATGTTTTAGAGTTAATATTTTAGTTGCTAAAACATTCATTGAGAATCCACATAATTATGATCAAATAAATCATAAAGATGAAAATAAATTAAATAACAATGTAGAAAATCTTGAATGGTGTGATTCAAAATATAATAATAATTATGGACATAGGACTGAAAACATTCAAATAACAAAAAGTAAATTACATAGTTATGGAGCTAGAAAGCCAGTATTGCAATTTGATTTAAATGGTAAATTGATTCATGAATGGCAAAGCGCAAGCGAAATAGAGAGACAACTTAATTATAGTGGTAGCCATATAAATCAATGTTGTCATTACCAAAGAAATAAAGCTAATGGATACATATGGAGATTTAAAGAGGAGGAATTACAATAAATAAGACGTTATATCAATTAGTTAAACTTAATCTAAAACAAGTTGTGTCACAGGATTTTGATGTACATTATACAGAACAAGAAGAAACAGATAATAAATTAATTATTGCACAGTTGGATTCATTATTGTTTGACCAACTTCGTCGTATTCGTGGAAGGGATTCTGTCAGAATAAATGAATTGATTTTAGTTCAAGCAAAAAAAGGAACTAAAAAATCTAAAACAAATGAAAATATTAAAAAATTAATTTCTGAAGGATTTAATTACAATGGTGTACATTATGTACGTTTTGGGAAAAGTTCTTCACAAGGTAAAGCAGGAATTACTGTATTTGTTGATGAAAGTATTTATGACGAATTGTTTTTAATAACACAGTTAGATGTTGGAATTGATAAATGTGTTGTATCTAAATATGAAAATCAACGCTGTCTTCAGTTTAGTACTTGTACATTGGTTGATGGTAAACTTCCCAATATTGTAATTGTAGACGAATATACAAAAGTGCTTAGAGATCAAAATATTAGATATGTAGTTGAGAAACAGAAATTCTATCTTGACAAAAAAACAGCAGAAATTAAGTCCTATAATTGTCGTGAAATTGAAGAAGGATTGCATGATATTCAGCTCTCCCCTTTTGATGGTAGTGGTTGTCATACACATGAATTAAGTGAAAGAATTAGTAAAGCATTAGAATTAGATTATATAGCAATTGGAGCACAAATTAGACTTCCATTTATGAAAGGATATTCAGTTGAGTTCCCATTCAAAGAATATTACAAATCAATTGGTGTAACTGAAATTAAAGACGTATTTGGAAAAATACATAAAGTTGATGATATTGATTGTATTTGGAATATTTCGATGTGGAAAGGTTATAAGATTTTCAAAAATAAATATGGTAATGATGGATTGATAAAGTATATTGAAACACTAAATAAATATAAATTTAAACTTGGAATTAGTAAATACAGTCATCATATTAAAAATCTCAATCTGAAAACACGTATGAATTTTCAATATTTGCAATGTTTAGATTTATGGAATCCTAAATATGTGCAATGGTATAAAGATAGAAATCAAGAAAAGTATGATATTATGGATTCTAATAATGATGGGAAAATTATAAAGTTAGCCAAATATTCAACTGATTTATACGAGAAGATCGTTAAAGGAGATAAATTTTATACATATAAGTTTTTAGGCGTAGATGACACTGATGATTATGACTCAAATGGCAAATATGCAGAAGCAATTATGATTAATGATACTATGTTAAAAGATTCTGCTGTTAAGCAATATTTATATCATAAGTTAAAGAAACGCATTGATCAGATGAAGTATGGCAAGATTTTTGCGTCAGGACTATATAACACATGCGTTGGAGATATGATTGGATATTTGGAATATGTAGCTAATCCAAAAAAAGAACCGATTGGATGCTTAAAGGCACAAGAATTTTATTGTAAAACAGTACCACAAGGTAATATACTTTCATTTCGCTCTCCCCTAGTTTGCCCGTCTGAAGTTAATGATGTTAAAAATGTAGATAATGAAGTCACTAAAAAATGGTTTAAACATTTTGAAGACCAAGATGTTGTAATGCTTAATATGTATGATTTATCAATGCCAAGACAAGGCGGTATGGACACAGACGGGGATGCCTGTTATCTAAATTTCGATTCTATGCTCTATGATTCAAAAATACATAAAACTATGATTATTGATATTGATGATAAAGCAACAACTGATGAAAAAGAATATAACGCTGAATCGATTCTTGAATATGAGATGAATAGCCGTGATAACCGTATTGGAGAAATAACGAATGTAGCTACAAGTATTTTAAATAAACATACTGATAATGAGAAGTATCTAAAATTGTATTCTGATAATATTTCATTACTTAGAATATTTCAAGGTAAAGAAATTGATTTTCTTAAAACAGGTATGCGTTGGCAAATGAATAAGCAACTAAGAAATTATTTAAAGCAGTTACCATTCTTTCTATTGTATAGTTATCCTAAAAAACTAAAGTCATACTATAAAATTAAAAACCATAATAAGAATGTAGTTGATCCAAAAGATAAATTAGTATTAAATGCGTATCACTCCCCCTCTCCTATGAATGAATTAGCAGATTATATTTGTACGTGGGAAAGACAAAACATTCAATGGGATAGAAGTGTTATTGATACGAGTTGTTTGATTTTGGATAATAGTTTGGATTTAAATAATAAAGGAATCATTAAACAAGTTAAACATTTAATAAATGATTTTGCCATTGAATGGACGGATTATTGCAAAGAGCAAGACGATGATAGTAAAACTTTAGATTTAGTTATTCAAAGATATAAAAAACAGTTAAGTAAAATTGTTAATGATCCTGTTTTGCTTTCCAATTATGTAATTAAGGTTAGTTATTCTAATAATTCAATGAATAAAACATTAGCATGGAGTGGATATGGAGATACAATTATAAGCAATTTGAAAATGAATACACCTAGGCAAAAGAACACAATGATATTTGAAGTACCTGAATATTGGGATGACTGCTATGAATACTTAGGTAAATATTATATGATGGTGGATGGTAAAAATAATGTATGATATTGAAGGAAAATATTTGTATGAAATATTAGATGACTATAAACATATAGAAAATAAAGATGAAGTGTTTCAATCATTTATGAATTTGATTTGGTATAGTAATAATTCAAGACAAGTATTTACAAAATATATTACATTTACTATGTTGCCAAATCTGGTTGAAACAGATATAGGGAAAGTATTTTATGAATATCTTAATATTCCATACATATCAAGTAAGACCACCACAACGAATACAGATTTTGTAAATTTAATACGACAAAAGATAAATAATATTTATAACAATTATTTTGAAAAAAGATTATGTACACGAAAAGATTATATGGAGTTATTACATATACCAAAGAAACTATATTTTAGATGGGAGAAAAATCAGAATGATTGTGAGAATGTAGACGATTTATCAAGAATGCTTGTGGAAAGTCTATCACAAGCAGAAGAGTTAAAAAATCAGTATTCAAAGCAGAAAATGAATTTAACATGGAAACAATTCAAACCTGTTGCTGAAAAATATATAAGACGAGCGTTTGAAAATTATATTCCATTGGATGAATATGAAAATAAAAATGAATTTGTTTTGGATACTGATTTATGGACTGAAGATAATTTTGCAATTAAGTATATATGTAATTGTTTACAACAGAGTATAAAGAATTATCAAAAAGAGTATTATGGAATTACTGTATTAGGTTCTTTAGACAAAAGAAAATATAGAAGATGTATAGAATGTGATAAATTATTTTTAGTTAATAATAAAGATAATCAATCTACAAGATGTGAAGAATGTTATGATATTTGGAGAAAAGAAAGAAAGTTAGAAACTCAAAGGACTCGTAGAAAAGTACAAAATGAAGTCAGTACAAATTAAATAAAAAGCTTTAAAAAGTCCAGTAACCATGCGGTTTTCTGGACTTTTTAATTTACTTTATATATACAGTATGGAAAAAGTTAAATTATCTCATTTAATACTATATCACAACACAAATGATATTGCAATACCAATTATAAAATAATTATTTCTAACACAGTCTCCCCTACCGTCAATCAACGGTATAAATATATAAAAATAAATTAAAAGGAATGATCTAAACTAAATGATCCCTATCACACAGAAAGAATCTGAAAAAATTAGAGCAAAGTATCCAAAGGTCTGTATTAGTAGAACAGTTAAAGTACGAAGTAAACGACATCGATACTATTTAGAAGAATCGGATAAGTATTTGGAATTGATTTCTGACACAAACAATCAAGCAGCAGAAATTCTAAGACAACACAAGAGATATAATTTAAGATTTTATCAAAACTAAAAATTAAAATTTGAAAGGTCGTTATTAATTAATGATTAACAACAATTATTGTGAGCACTGTAATCACGCAGAGGTATGTAAAATCATGGACATTCTTTATAAGTTTCATGAGGATGCAAAGAAACCGTTGGGTGTAAACATTACAATGGATCAGTGTTCTAATTATGAGTCCGATTCTGATGAAAAAGTTGGAGAGGATCGAGAATAAAGGATAATTCATGTTAAAATCGTATAAAACAGAAATTAAACCAACGGATGAGCAAAAAATAAAAATTAAACGTACTATTGGTACAGGCAGATTTGTTTATAATTTTTATTTGTCTTATAGTCAAGAAGTTTATGAGAAAGATAAAGCGTTTGTTTCTGCTAATGATTTTTCAAAATGGTTAAACAATGAATTTATTCCAAATAATGAAGAATTTAATTGGATAAAAGATGTTAGTAGTAAATCAATTAAACAGTCTCTTATTAATGCGGAAAAGGCTTATAAACGTTTCTTTAAACATCAATCTAAATTTCCATGTTTTAAGAAAAAGAAAAATAACAATGTTAAAATGTATTTTGTTAAAACGGATAATAAAAATATAATCCATTGTGAAAGACATAGAATTAAAATACCAACTCTTGGTTGGGTTAGATTAAAAGAATATGGCTATATTCCAACTACAGAAATAATTAAGAGTGGTACAGTGTCTTGTAAAGCAGGAAGATATTATGTGAGTGTATTAATAGATTTACCTGAATTAACAAAATACAATAACACGGGAGAAGGAATTGGGATTGATTTAGGTGTAAAGGATTTCGCTATTTTGTCCAATGGAACTGTTTATAAAAATATAAATAAGTCTGATGAATTAATTAAACTTAATAAAAAGCTAAAGCGTGAGCAACGTAAATTTTCACGTAAATATGAAATTAATAAAAATAAAAACATTGACAGACAAAACTTAAATAAACAAATTCTTGTAGTTCAAAAACTTCATCAAAGAATTGCTGATATTCATGAAAATTATCATAATCAAATTATAAGCGATTTGGTGAAACTCAAACCAAATTATATTACAATTGAAGATTTGAATGTTAGAGGCATGATGAAGAATAGATATCTTGCAAAATCAATTCAGGAACAAGGATTTAATTCATTTATTGTCAAATTAATTGCAAAAGCACATGAAAATAATATTGAAATTAGAAAGGTAGATAGATTTTATCCATCAAGTAAGATTTGTCATGCTTGCGGTCAAGTAAAATCCAATCTAAAGCTTTCTGATAGAGTTTATGTGTGTGATTGTGGTTATATAAAAGATAGAGATTTAAATGCAGCAATGAATTTAAGAGATGCAATAGAATATAAGATAGCATAATTTAAGATGCGCTTATATATGTACCGTGGGCTACACGGAAATTTACGCTTGTGGACTGTTATATCAAATGTTAATAGTATTAGTAATAATACGAAAACAGACAGGATGAAACAAGAATTGTCTTAACATAAATATATTTATGTTTTAAGTAGCAGAGGATGAATAATAATACAAAACGCACACTTATGAATGTAAGCACTATTTGTGCATAAAGAAAGGATTGTTGATTATATTTGATTTCAAAACAGAAATTGAAAAATATGGATTGACACTTGAACAATATGATGATTGTTTAAAAGACATATTTGATAAAGTAGAGAATAATAGTGACTTAGATTGGTCAGATATTATTGAAAATTATACTTTACCAATTTCAAAAGATACTTTACGTAAAGCCTCTTCCCCATTATTATTTGGTAGTGTATTTGTCAATGAATATTTAAAAAATAGAAGTTTTAAATCAGTTGATGATAATGTTAAATCCGATTCAGAAATTGATGTAAAGATTAGAGAATTAAAAAAAGAAAGATATAAATTACAAACTGAAAAACTTGAAAACAATAGATGGCTTCGTGAAAACGCAAGAGATGAATTAATTGTTGAAAAAATAATTCAGGCAATTCATGATTTACCACCTATGGAAATTCCAGAAGTTTTACCAGTAATACATAGTAATAAAGAGTTTAATCTTGCTTTTGGTGACGAGCATTATAATACTGAATTTGAAATTCGTGGATTATATAATGAAATTTTAAATGCTTATAGTCCTGAAATATTTGAATCTCGTATGTGGGATTTGTTTAATCAAGTAATTGAAATAATTCACAAAGAACAAATTACTAAATTAAATGTATTCTCTATGGGTGATTTCACAGATGGTCTATTACGGGTGTCTCAACTTATGAAGCTTCGTTATGGTACTATTGAAGGTACTATTAAATATGCAGATTTTATTTGTAATTGGCTTAATAAATTAACGAATTATGTCAATATTGAATATCAAATGGTTTTTGGAAATCATTCAGAATTAAGAATGTTAGGACAACCTAAAGGAACTTTTAAGGATGATAATACAGGATTATATGTAAGAGAAATTATTAAAGAAAGATTGAAAGATAATCCTAATTTTCATATGACGATTAATCCAACTGGTTTAATTTTCACAGAAGTATGTGGATTAAAATTACTTGGTATTCATGGTGAAGTTAAGAACCTTGAAAATGCTTTGAAAGATTTTTCTAATACATATAACACACAGATTGATATTCTTATTGGTGGGCATTTACATCATGGTAGAAGTGAATGTGTAGGTGTAAATCGAGATATTATCAGTGTACCGAGTATTATTGGCATTGATGATTATTCATTGTCGTTGAATAAAACTTCCAATGCTGGAGCAACACTATTTATTGTTGAAGAAGGCAAAGGAAAAGTACAAGAATACAATATTAAACTAAATTAAGAAAGAATTTAAGGAGAAATAAATATATTATGACAAAAGTTGAATTGATTGCAAAGGTAGCAGAAGTTACAGGTAGTACAAAGGTAAGTGCAGAGAGTTCAGTAAATGCTGTATTGAATACGATTATTGATGCTGTTGCTGCCTGTGAGAAAGTAGCTATTACTGGTTTTGGTTCGTTTGAACAGGTTGCAAAAGCAGAGCGTCAGGGCATAAACCCCAAAACAGGTGAAGCAATTACAATTCCTGCTAAGAAAGCACCGAAATTTAAAGCAGGTAAAGCATTCAAGGATGCAGTAAAGTAAATAAATAAAATAAGTGAGGATAATAAATGAATAATTATACATATAAATGTACCGATAATGTAAAAGATTATTGCTGTATTTACCATTTTGTAGAAGAAATTATTGGTGAATTGTTTGATACGGATAAAGATTTTTCATCTACTACTATTGTTGCTAATGGCGAATTAGCACAGGATTTAATTAGATTATTGTTGTCTACTACTATGGAAGATGACGATGATTTTGTATTTCATATGGGTATGGTAGATTTTAATTCTATTGAATATGGTAAGGAATATTATATTTCAATGAATACTGATTTTGAAGTATGGTGTGAACCTGCTTGGCATGATGGAATTTACTATACTGATGAAGCGGATTATACATACGTTTATGAAGATAGTGATTATAAGATTTTAGATAAAGTTGAATCTGATAATATTACCATTTTCGGTTTTGAGGACGAAGATTAAGTATAAATAAAATTAACCTTAATGGTTGATTGCTATTTTTGTAAGGGAAGGCTGTAATGGTCTTCCCTATTTATATGGATTCAATGAGGTAATGACTTGTTGAATACTATTTTTATTAAATTTTTTGGAGGTATTTTTATGGAACTTTTTGATGAATTTTTTAATGGTATGTCACTTTTTGGTTATCGCCCTATGCGTTTAGTTTTTAATAGTAATGTGAAAGATATGTCACCTTATTCTTTTAAGAAAACCGATGACGGCTTTATCGGAACGGTAAAAACTTTAGGTATATCTGAAAAAGATATAAAAGTAACTGTTGAAGAATATGGAATTAAAGTCACTGGCGAAAGTGAAATTAATGGCGAAAAGTATAATACAGAAATAGAAATTGCTATTAATGATTCTGTAATGGCAGATTTAAAAGAAATTAAATATCATTCTCAAGATGGTTTGACTTTTATTAATCTTATTCTTGAAAATAAGCGTAAGAAAATTCTTATTAATGGCAAATAAGATTATATCGTGTGATTGGTAATACACAGTCACAATTTGCAAGGCAGTATGGGAGAAATCCTGTACTGTCTTTTATATTGCGGAATAGAGAAGTTGGTCATCTCGCATCCTCATAAGTTGGAGAACGCTAGTCCGAGTCTAGCTTCCGCACCCATGATTAAGTAGATAGTCAGGAGTAATTAACCTGATGACAAGTGTATCTCCACATTTCTACTTAATTTTTTATTTTATTGGAGATAAGAATGGAGAAAAGAAAATAAAAATATACAAATAAAAGAAATGTTAATTAAAGAATTAACAAATTATATTAATAAAAATGGATATCCAAATTCTATAAGAAAGTGTTTTAAATTAAAGAATGGATTACACAGTTGTAAATCATATCGATCACATTTAGGAAAGAATTTAGTTGATTCTAATTATAAAAGAAAGGAGATTTTATTATCGCTTGTTATAAAACAAAGTTAGATACTACAAAGGAGAATATTAAATCTCCTGCAAAAATCAATACAGATATCAAAGTAGAAAAAATACATTATAAAGAAGAAGAAGAAAGAAAATATTATTGCTCTTGTTGTGGTAAACCATTTACTTCTCAAAAAGGGAACTTTAGTATTTCTTATTCCCCACTTTATGCTGGTAACAATGGATACGTAACTACTTGTAATTCATGTCGTGATAAATATTTTGATAAAGTAACAGATTTTTATACTGGTAATGAAGAAAAGGCAATAGATAGAATTTGCGGTATTTTTGATTGGTATTATGAAGATTCTGCTGTATCTTCTACTAGAAAAATAAGCGCTGACAGATCAAGAATTGGTGCTTATCCTAGTAAAATGTGTTTGAAGCAAACTAAAGATAAAGGTACTACATATTTAGATACAATACGAGATAGAGAGTCAGATACTATAAACTCATATGAAGATTTACAAAATGCTAGAGAAAATGGTGAAACTAATATTAGTGATACTGTAGCTAAACGTTGGGGTATTGGTTTGTTTTCTCCGCAAGAATATCAAACTCTCGAAGATCATTATAAAATGTTAAAGAAACAAAATCCAAATTGTGATAATAATCAGGAAATATTTATTAAATCTCTTTGCCATTTAAATTTATTACAAATTAAAGCACTTCAGAAAGAAGATACTAAAGCATATATTGATGCAAATTCAGAATATGCAAAAACCTTTAAACAAGCTGGATTAAAAACTATTGAAGAAAAAGATTCTAGCAATGATGAAACGTTTTGTATGACTTTAGGATTTATTTCTGAATATACACCAGAAGAATTCTATTTAAATAAAGAATTATATAAAGATAATGATAATCTTGGAGAATATATTGAACGACATATTACAAGACCAATGATTAATTTGGAAACAGGAAGTAATACAAGAGATTTCGAATTCTTTGTACCAGATAGTAATGGTGATGACGATGAAGAAGAATGATTTAAAAACATACGCTGACGAAAATCAACTTAGTTTATATAAAAATTATCCTTCTACCAATTATTTAAGTAATCAAAATAATGTTCTTCATGTATTGGCATGGGGAACGTTTTTTAGAAGAAATATGCATAGATTTGTAATTGATTATTTAAAAATATCTTTATATGAATATCAAGCATTAGCCATATATATGATGGGTATATCAAATTTAATATGTATAATTGCGAGTAGAAATGATGCAAAATCGTTTATTGTTGCAGTCTATGCTGTTGCTAGATGCTTATTATACAAAGGAACAAAATTTAGAATTGGATCTTCTACTGAAAAGCAAGCGAAATTAATTGTATCTGAAAAGATAATAGATGAATTATGTGATTGGTCGCCTATTTTAAGAAAAGAAATAGAGTCATATAGTATTAAGAATAATGATATATATGTAAAATTTCGTAACGGTTCAAAAATTACTGTATTTGTTGCAAATGAGAATGCAAGAGGTTTAAGAGCAAATGCTATTGCAAGAGAAGAATGTAGGCAAATAAAGAAAAAAGTTGAAGATTCTGTAATTTCTCCTTTCCAAACTCCAAGAAAACCTAAATATATGTTGAAGGATTATTATAAAAATATTTCAATTCTAAAAGAAGAACCAGTTGATATATATATAAGTTCAAGTTGGTACGATGACGGAAACTGGATGTGGGATATAGAAAAGCAAGCCCTTGATGCAATGAAAAAGCACAAAGGTGGAATGATGCTTGCATTTGATGAAAGTATTACATTGAAACATGATTTAAAAACCCTTGACCAGTTGATAAAGGAAAAAAAGAAACAAGATCCTGCAACATGGCAGATTGAGTTTTTAAACTTAAAAGTAAGAGATTCTATTTCATCATATTTTACTTATGCCATGCTAATTAATAGACAAAAATTAAGACAGGTATTCTATCCTCGTAATGTTATAGATATTAAAAGCGGTAGAAAAAATAAATATTCTATTCCAAAACAAGATGGAGAAGTAAGAGTTATATCTTGTGATATTGCTTTTGTTGCTGGAAAGCAAAATGATAACTCTGTATATAGTTGCATTAGAGGTGTTCCAGAATCAATTACATATGAGGCAGAAGGTAATGCTATAGAAATAAAGCAAGGATATCGTCGTAAAATTCCTTATATAGAATCTAATCAAATAGGAGATACGACAAAACAGGCTATTAGAATCAGACAACTATTTGAAGACTTTGATTCAGATTATATAGTATTAGACTGTAGAAACGGGGGTGAATTTGTTGCCCTCTTATATGGAAACATATAAGTAATTAATAAGCGGAAGAAATCGGGAAACCTGAAATGGCAATCCGACTGGAAGGCTATGTTTAAAATCATAGTCACAGGCAACGCATAGAAAGTGAAACTCTATAAAGAGAATATAATCTTTCCACGAGTCCGCTTTATCTAAAATTTAGTTATAAAGAGATTTGTTGGATAATTACTAACCGCTCTTTTATAAGAGAGATATAATGAAAATTTGTATCTCTCTTTTTATATGTAAAAAGTGGGGGTAGTTAAAATTGTTATTAAGTAAATTAGCTAAAACTAAATGGAATTCAAAAACAAAAAATCATTATGTTAATCTTGGATATACTTTTACAAAAATTGGAGATGAACTTGAAGTAAAAGTTGAAGATTTAACAGAAGGTAGTGCAGTATATGTTGAAATTAAATGTGATTATTGTGGTTTAAATTATGCTAAACATTGGAGAAACTATATAGCAGAAAATAATAAATCAAATATACATAAAGATGCTTGTAATAAATGCAAACATTTAAAAGCATCCGAATCAGTAAATAAAACATATAATGTATCTAATGTGTTTCAATTAGATAGTATAAAAGAAAAAATAATTGAAACAAATATTGATAAATATGGTGTTAAAAATCCATTTCAATCAGATTATATAAAAGACAAAATAAAGCAGACTAATCTTAAAAAATACGGGTATGAATATGCAATGCAATCTGATGAAATAAAAGAAAAAGTTATCAAATTTAACCTTAGTCATTATGGAATTACATATTCTCCGAAATTAAAATTAGCTCAACAAAAAGGAGATTTAAGTCCTAGATGGCATGGTGGGGCTTTAAGAAATGGATTATATCGCAGTACATATCAATATAAAGATTGGCATAATTTTGTCTTAGAAAGAGATAATTATACATGTCAATGCTGTAATGATAAAAATGGTAATGGGCACACAGTAAAGTTACATGTACATCATATTTTCAATTTTGCAGATAATAAAGAATTAAGATATGATGTTAAAAATGGTATTACTTTGTGTAAAGATTGTCATATTGAATTTCATAAGTTATATGGAATAAAAAACACCAACGAAACTCAGTTAAAAGAATATATATTAAATCATGATAAAAAGATATGCTGAACTAATAATAAAATAAATTATTAGAATTACAAGATAAAAAACTTGTAAGATAACAACGTTGTTACAAATTCTTTATACATTACAGAAAGTTTTATATGACGAAGAAAGAGAAATTGAATATCCACCATTAAAATGTATGAACAATGACGATTATGCAAAGTTATGTCCAGATTCAAATGCAAAAGCATGTATTTTTGCTATAAATGCGACTCAATCTTTGAACAGTGATATTGCTATAAATTTTAGAAAAAATTTATTGGAAAACAAAATAGATTTTTTAATTAGTTATAATACTGCAAAAGAAGAAATTTTAAATGAAAATAAAGATTACGTTTCTTCTACAGACGTTGAGGAACAAGTACAATTTGAAAAACCGTTTCTTGAAACACAAACAATGATAAGTGAATCTGCTGAATTACAATATGAAAAAATGCCCCAAACAGGAATGATTAAAATTTATGAAAAAGGAAATAACAGAAAAGATAGATATACAAGCTGTAGCTATGGCAGTTATTTCTTAGATCAACTTGAATTGGATTTATTTTCAAGTTCATCTACTTATGATTATGTGTTTGATTATTCATAAATAAAATATAGAAAGGAGGTTGATATTATTGGCAACTTCTAATACTCCCCTATCCTCTGATGAAAATCAACAAGTGGAAACTAACTCTTTTGATGTTGAGACAAATAATATAAATTCATCTTCATATTATTTCCAATCTACATATAATAATTCTTCTAATTTATCGATGGAAGGTTTACAGAATTACATAAAATATCCAATGATTTATAATGCAATTCTAAGAGAAATCTCAAAACAATGTTATAATTCAAATGGTATGTATGCAAGGTCTATTGATACCAGAGTGGCATTACCATTACTCTCATATGTTGCTGTTTTGCGTAGGTTTAATAATGATAAAAATATTAAGAACAAAGATAAAAAACGTAAGCAAAAAATCAATTTAATGATGAAGTTATTAAATCATGATAAGACTACAAGAGATATCCTTCGTAAATTAGATGTTGACGGAATTTATGTCGGAATTTTAAGAGATACAACAGCAAATAACAAGAATGTAATGCCCATGTCTGGAATGATAGAAGGTCTTAATCGTCTTGAAGGCTTGTCATTAGATGACAACTTTATGATTCAGCCACTTGATCTTGATTATGTGAAAATTGTTGGTTTTCAAAACAATGTAAATATAGCTGCTTTCGATATGATGTACTTTGACCAATTTAAGTATGGTGGTTTATTGAATGAAATTAAAAACTATCCTAAAGAGTTTATTAAAGCATATCAAGATTATAAAAAAGATGCAGGTAATAGATGGTTTATATTAGATTATAGAAAAACATTAGCATTGACAGCTAGGGCTAATATTGATGAACCATATGGTAGACCCTATGGACTTGCAGCGTTTGCTGATATGAAACTTCAATCTGATTATTGTTTGAATCAATATAAGTTGGTGAATGAATTAGCTTCATCCATATACTATCTTGTACTTCCTCAAGGTGAAAAAATAGGCAGTTGTGCTTTAAACAAAGACCAACAAGACAATGTAATTTCTGCTTTTAAGAATGCTGTAAAAATCAATACATCTGAAGGTCAGGCAAAAATATCAACTTTATCTTTACCACCAAATACGAAACTTGATAAATTAACAAAAGATGCTTCATTATTGAAAGACACATTAAACGATGAAAACATTAAAAAAATTTCTACTAATTTAGGATTCGCTAGTTCTGCATTAAATGCGGCTAGTGAAGGAAGCTCTGGATTTGCAGGAATGCAGATTAATATGGATATTATTTCTTCTCAAGTATTTCAGATGGTAAATCAAATTGCAAGTGAATATACAAGATTGCTTAATGAGCATGAAGGTACAAATCCAATAGATTATGTAGATATTAAATATTTGCCTATTAGTTATTTAAATAAGAATGATATGTATGACAAGATGAAGGATCTATATATGACAAGTGGGGGTTCTCGTACATATATGATAGCTGCATCAGGAGTTGATCCTACAGATTATTTTGCAATTTGTGATGAAGAATGTTCTGATGATTTGGATAGTAAATATCAACCTCATGTAACAGCATATAATTTGAGCGATTCAGCAGATAAATCAAATCCAGACAATAATGTGGGTGCTAATGAGGGTGGTAGACCGCAAAAAGATGATAAAGATTTATCATTTAGTGGAGCAGTAACTAAAGGTACACAAGCAAATAATGTTATTAAACCATCTACTAAATAATTGAAAGGCGGTGATAAAAATAAATGTATAATATTGAGATTTGTGAAAAGCCTGACGAAAAAGTAGCTGGTAGAACTCATATAAAAATGAGTGCATTAAAAATTTCGGAAAATGATAATGATAATAATGGAAATGGTATTAACTGGGATAAACAGTTTGTTCAAAATAATCTTCAATCAATGATTGGTGCATCATATAAAGTTTGTTTTGTGGATGATGATAAAACAATTCCTTCTGGACACGGAGACATGGAGTACGATGAGAATGGAAAAGTAATATTTCCTAATTCAGATAGTGTTGGTTCAATCCAAAAAGCATATTTGCAAGATGTAAATTTAGATGGTAAACAACAAACTGTTTTATGCACAGAAGGTTATATATACAATCAATCTTATCCTAATTTTGTAGAGTGGCTTAAATCTGAAGCTAATCAAGGAACTGTATTTGGAAGTGTAGAAGTTAACGGTAAAGGTGATTCTAAAAGAATCGTTTATTCTAATGGTACAGGCGTAAATTCTGATGGTTCACCACAAATTGGAAGAAAACCACAAATTTTTGATTTCACAGCTTTGGCTATTCTTTCAAATTTTGTCCAACCAGCGGATCAATCATCAAGGGTATTTGAAGTTAATTCTAAAGAAGGTGAAAATCAAAAAATGGCTAAAATAGATATTGATAATTCAAAAGCATCAGCTATTATGAATGGAAGTTGGAATCCAGATAAAGGAAGTTTATTTAAGGCTTGCAAAGAGGCATCAAACGCAAAAGCATGTTTTAACGAGATGTATTTGGAAACAGAACTTCCTTCTAACATGGATGATGTTATTGAATCTGATGTTAAATATCCACATCATGAAATCAATAGTGGAAAAATGGTTGTTTCAGAAGCAGGACTACATGCGGCTGCTAGTAGGGGTGCTGCTAATGGATTATCTGAATCTGGTAGAGCACATTTAAAGAAACACTATAACGAACTTGGTTTAGAACTACCTGAATTTTTAGGTGGTGATAATAAAAAAACAAAACAGGAGGTAAATTCAATGGATGAAAAAGTAGTTTTAGAACTCAATCAGAAGATTGAAGATAAAACCAAAGAAATCAATGATCTTAACAATAAGAATACAGAATTGAATGCAAAAAATACGGAGCTTAGTGAGGCTGTAACGAATGCTAATAAGAGCTGTGAGGAGTTAAACGCTAAAATTTCTGCTCTCACTGAGGAATTGAATGCTTGTAAAACTGAATTGGATGCGAAGAAAAAGAAAGAAGCAGAAGCAGAAGTAGAAGCAAAGAAAGCTGAATGCAATTCCTATTTTGAGACAGAAATTCCTAAGAATGGGTTTGCAGAACAAGAAATTAATTCTCTTAAACATTTTGTTGATGAAGTCAATTTAGAAGGTCTTAAATCTGCTGAGGCTGAGATTTGTGCAAAGAAGTTTAAAGAATTAAAAGCAAAAGAAGTAAATTCTGAAGTTGAAACTAATTCTAAACATTCTTTTATTTCAATTCACGAACCTGATAAAAAAGTTATTGGCGATAAGGTTCATAGTTTTTTCAATGTTTAATAAAATATAAAAATTAATGGAGGTAAATAAAAATGAGTCTTTTCAAATTTCATGATTCTAATTTCCTGAATAAATCCAATCATCCTGAAGTCGTGGCTACTGTAGATACATATAACGGCAATCAGTTTAAGATTGTTACTACTGCTGGTGTAGATACTGCTGTTCCTTTTGCTACTGATGCGGAAGTTAAAGCAGGTAATGCTTATGTAATGCTCAACATTATTGACAAACCTGAAATCATTAACACAGATGATTATAAAGTTTCTGCTAATGGCAAAATCCGTGCGTTTAGAATTAAAGATTTTATTGGTGAGAAAATGGACGCTTCTGCTGATTTAGTAACAGATGCATATGCAACTGTTTCTGTTGGTGATACTCTTGTTGGTCGTTGTGCAGCAGATACAACTAATACAATGGGACTGAAGAAAGTTGCTGATGTAACTGGATACGCAGTTTATTATGTAGTTACAGCAAAGACTACTTTTGGTGCTTTTACTGTTGATAAGAATGGTGGTACTGTTGCTGGTGGTTATGTCCTCAAAATTGTTGCTGCTTAATTTAAAATAAATATAAAATAATGGAGGTTATATAAAATGAGTTTTTTTAATGTAAATGATTTCACAAAACTTAAAGAAGACAACGCACAGGTTGAACTTAATAGTGTTGTTAATAATACAGTACATAATGGTAAGCCAACGGAAGATGTTGAAATTTTCTCTAAAATGGTTTGGGGTAAAGATACCTCAAAATACGGTAAGAAAGTAGATGAAGTGCTTGGTTATGTCAAAGATGCTGCTTCTGCTGCTGTCAATGGTGATATGAAAGCCAAGGCTGAAATTAATAGTATTACAACTGTTACACTTCAGCAGCCTCTACTCCAGAGACTTCAGCTTAATAATGTTATTGGTAATGCAAAGACAGTTGGTTATAATGAGGAACTTCGTTATGAATACTATCAAATTCAGGCTTCTGAACTTTCTCGTATTCAGGCAACTTCTGGTTCTTTCGTATTCCCTACTGTAAAAAAGAGAACTGGTATTGCTGATACTCAGACTGCTACAGGTGGTCTTGTAATTGATTATCGTGAACTTGCTTCTGGAGCAGTTGATGGTTTTGCTCAGGCTGGTGAACAGGTTGTTACAGACATTACTAATCAGATGGTTTATTCTAATATTAATGCTCTTCGTACAGGTGTTAAGAATGCAACAACTCTGAAAAACTATCAGGCTGGTATTACCGCTACAAGTGTTGATTCTGTTCGTAAAAAAGCTCGTAGATTTGGTAATGTTACCATTATGGGTGATTTTGATGCAATTGATAAACTTAGTGGACTTGCAGGATTTAATGTCAATAGCACTACTAATGCTAATGAAGTTAGATTCTCTGAAGCAGTTATGGAAGAAATTATGAATACTGGTCTTCTCAAGAACTGGAAGGGTACTCCTGTTGTTGAAATTCCTAACGCTTATAATATGACAGCATTAAATACTGCTGGAGATTTCTATAAACCTTATCTGCCTACTTCTGATTTGTGGTTCATTCCTCAAGGTCAGATGACTCCTCTTCAGATTGTTATGCGTGGTGGTCTTACTTCTATGACTGCCACAGATATTAATTCTCGTTCAGAAGTTACCCGTTTTGATTGCGAATATGGTAATTATCTTGTAAAAGAATATATCCCCTTCATTGGATATATTTATGACTCTGATTTAGACGAATAATATGTAAGAAAATTAGGGGAGAGTTTGATTTCTCCCCTACATAATTTAAATAAAAGGTGGTTAATTTTTATTTATGTCAGTAAACATGAATGATAAAAGTAAAGTTGTAAATCTTTGTGATTACCCTGTTTCTTGGTGTCGTAAAACTTATACGGGTGATGAATGGATTAAAGCAAATGGTTCAAGTTTTATAGTGAATTCTGAGCTTGAAGTACAAAAAGATGATGGAAATAAATTTATTATTGGTACAGATGGAATAGGTTCTCATGCGTCTATATATATTAAAAATGAAGAATTGCGTGAAGAATTTGGATTTGATAATAAAGAAGATAAACGTAAACAGTTAATTATTGATGATGATAAATGTAAATATATTCTTGAATTAAAAACACCTGTTTCATTTAAGAAAAATCTTGAAGATAATATTGTAACAGAACAGGAAAAAATTAAAATTATGAATGTCGCTAGAAAAATTAAACTTGATGAATTTTCAAAGATTCAGACGTTGGAAGAGTATACGGGTATTAAATTTAAAGAATAAGGTGGTGGAGTTTTGGGTACACAATTGCAAGAAGTTTATGATGCTTTTTTTGTAAAAACTCCAGATACAGATTTTACAGGCAAAGAAGAATTGGTTTATCAATTTTTTAAAGCATCAATAGGATATTGCTATAAAACTGTACCTGAAAGTTTAACTTATACATTAACAAATCAGACAACTTATGATGGACAATTTAATGATACGCTTGGATTAGATTCTATTGAGTTACTTGCGTTATGTATGGCGAGAGAATTATATAGACGTTATGATGAAAAATATAATAACATTAAACAATATGTTGGAACACAAGCGTTTAATAAATTACCTGATATTCCAGATTTGGCAGAAAAATCAAAAGAAAGACTAACTACATTATCTGACGAAATATATAAATTTAGACAAGAATTTTATACTTATGAGAATTAGAGGTGATGTTGTATGAATACAAGAACAAGTTGGACTGATGCAACATCTTTTAATTCTATGTTTTATACTAAAGAAGAAACTATTCAAAGTGTCAAAGATAATTTTGATTTTAGGAGAATGTATAGTGCTGAAGGAAAATCAATTCTTATAGATAAAATATATACAGAACAAGTATTGGTGCAACAACATACTAATCCATTAAATGAAGATAAAACGGATAGAAAAATTCATGTATCAATGGATTCAAAGTTAAAATATGGTAGTTATGTTACTTATGAGAATGTTCTTTGGTTGGTAATTTCAAAAATAAAGAATGTTGATGATGCTTATAAATCGGCTTTGATTCAGCAATGTAATTATACATTAAAATTCCAAAATGGAACTACAACAATTTTGGAAGAATCATGTATTGTATTTTCACAATCTGATTCATTATCTGGCGAAGATACAGGAAATATTATAACTATCCCTTCTACTCAAAGAGTTGTGTATATTCAATACAATACCAATACGGCTAAACTTGCCGAAGGTAAAAGGTTATACATAGACCAATTATCTTCCAAACCTAAAATTTATCATATTACGAATATTGATAGAATTACAAAAATGAATGGTAGTAATGGTTTATGGAAATTAACTTGTGACGAAGACCAAAATCAACAAGATAATGATAGACCAGACATTTTGATCGCAAATTACATATCTACTAATCCATCTCCTACCCCTACTCCATCCTCTTCAGGTACAGCTTTCATTACTGATACAAAAGGAAATATTTACACAACTATTAAGCAGATTAAAGTTGGTGGCTATCCTGTACCTTTTGACTGTGTATTCAAGGACACAAGTGGTAATGTAGTTCAGAATATATCACCAAAGTGGGCTTTGATTGTATCTGATGATTTGAAGGATAAAGTTATGTTAACTTATAGTAATTCTTATCCTAATCGTGTTTATATACAGGTGCTTGAAGGAAATGAGAATATCGGTAAACAATTTAACCTTACACTTGAAGATGCAAATAGTCTTTTTGGTAAGTGTACTTTGACAATACAGGTGGTGAGTTAAACATAAAATGGATATCTTAACAAATTTAGATGAGATTGTAGACTATCCTGATAAAATTGCACTTGCATTGAGCCAAGACCAAACAATTGTAGGATTACTTTTAGACAATCCAAATATTGATATGATAAATGATGAACCAAAAACATTAGAGACACAAATTTTTGATTATAATTTTATTCCTGATCCTCAAACCGATTCATTATCTTACATAACGATTGACACTGTTGTTTCTAATGCAAAAAATGATACAACAAAGATGTTAAATATCATAGTAACTGTAATTTCAAACAAGACAAATATGAAATTAGAACCAACTATTTTTCAAGGAGTGGCAGGTAATAGACGAGATAATTTAATAAGATATACTGATTTAGTTATAAGAAGAATGGATAATTTAGGAATAGGTAAATTGCAACTTTCACCAAGAACACCTATTGCTCCCGTATCAATAGGTTCTACTAATTATACTGCTAAACAGTTAGTATATGAAATTCCTAATTTTGATAGGAGAGTAAAATAATTGAAACTTGAATATTTTGACTTACTTAGTCCTGAACCTATACATATAAAAGATATTGGACATATTAAATCTCCTACATTAAGAGAAATATCAAAAATTAGATATGCTCAATATAATCAATATCTTAATATACTTTTGTTCACACCTGAAGATTATTATAATAATTTTGAAAAAGATAAAGTAGAATGGTTTAAGGCATTGGATGACGATTCTAAATCAAAGATATTTTTGTATGACTTAATAATAAATAATAAAATCATATTGTACTTATTTTTAGAATCATTTAATTTCTTCTTTGAAGAAACTATTGTTTTTAATACAATTACTAATCAGTTTGTCTTGTATGAATCGGAAGAGGCTGTTAAAAACGAAGATAAACCTGTAGGAATAATAGATAACAATAATTTTTATGATATGTGTGATATTATCCTTCAAAGAAATAATATTTTTAAGAATTATGCAAACGAAGATTTCAAAAAAGTTAAAAATAATCGTGCTTTAAAGATTCTTAAAAAACTAAAAAAAGGACAAGAAAAACAAAACAAACAAAATAAATATGATAAAAAAGTTGAATTGCCTAATGTTATATCGGCTTTGTGTGCTTATCATAATAGTTTGAATATGACAAACATATGGGATATGACAGTGTATCAAGTATACGATCAATTCAAACGACTACAAAACAATAGTATTTATAACATCGAGTCTACATCAGTTTCAGTGTGGGGCGATAAAGAAAATAAATTTGATTCAACTAAATGGTATCAGCTTATAGACAATTAAGTTTTATGAGTTTTTATTTTATAAAAATTTAAGGAGGAAATTATTATGGCAGATTTAAATATGGCTAATAGACAGTGTTGTGACTTGGATATTCGAGAGTATTCTACAAATAAACCTTGGATGTTTGCTGATTTTTGTAATACTACTACAGCAGGGTTTAAGAGTGACAATACTTATGCAAACATTAAAGGTGAAAAAGCAATTGCATTTAATAATCCGCTAGAGGGTACAATGACTCTTGAATTCCAGTGTCATCCTTTCAAGATTTATTCTATGCTTTCCGATGGTACAATTTCCACAAAGGCAATCGTTCCTGTTAGAAAAGAAGTAGCTTGTACTGAAGCTGGGACTTTAACGGTTGCTGAAGAAGCTGCCATTGCAGGAACAGTATTTGTATATGCAAAGGATGATTTTGGTGGTACACCTATTGAAGGTACGGCAGCAATTACAACTTCAACAGCTTTTACTGCAACCGCTCCTGCTGATATTGCTGTAGATACTACATATTTAGTATGCTATCTGCTTCAGAAAACTACTGGTGTTAAATCCGTTTCATTTAATGGCAAAAAGATCCCTAAAGATTATAGAATCACAATGGAAACAGTTGACAAAAATGAAGAAGGACTTCTTGTTCCTATGAAGATTACAGCTTATAAAGCTACTGTGCAAAGAACGTTAGATATGTCTTTCTCGTCTACTGGTGATCCTGCGGCTCTTAAATTAACATTTGATTGCCTTCGTGATGCAGATGGTAATGTTATGGATATCGTAGAGGAAACAAGTGAAGAATAATTAATAAAGAAATAAAGAGTAGTTGAAATATACTACTCTTTTCTTTGATATAGTGGATTGATAAATAGGACATATAGGGTATATGTTATCCACTATATTACAAATATTGTGAATAATGTATGTCCTATTTTTTACGTTTATAAAATAAATCAAAGGATTGATAATTATAAAATTCAAAACATTTGAAGATGTAAAGCAAGTTTATGGCGAGGAAAATCTCATTAAGCTTTGCAATATCAAACAAATTCTATCATATGCAAAAATGAACGTACAGCCTAAATGGATCATGGAAGGCTATGATGGAAAACTCATAGGGTATTATTTTAAGCCTGAAACAGAAATGGTATGGAAATATTGGAGAGAAAATAAACCCAAGAAATAATGTTATAAAAAGCGAATTTGCTGATAGTTTAAGGAGATGAAATTATATCTACAAAAATGAAATTAAGCTAGTAATAGACAATAATGTACTGTTAAAATATGAGCAATATTATTTTAAACAACATCCCAAAGCATATAAGAAACCAATTAAGCAACCATATCATCCTTCAATAAATCAATGGATGATTATGAAAAGACCGATGATGAATGCTTTAAAAGGAAAATGGAAAGACTTCATAGTTTGGTTTATAAAAGATTGTGGTTATGAAAATTTACATATTAATGAATGTGAAATGACTTTTACTACATATTTTAAAACCAAGATCAGACACGATACTGACAATACTACACCAAAATTTATAAATGATGGTTTATCTGAATCAGGATTTATAATTGATGATGATAGTAAACACTTAAAGTCATTAACTTTAAAATGTGATTATGATAAAGATAATCCCAGAACAGAAATTATAGTAAAATATTAATAAAAATATTAAAGGAGATTAATTAATGTTTAACAAAAAAAGTTCTATTGAAAAAATTGGAATAGCTAAAACTCGTCTTACTATTGCTGAATATCGTCAGTTTGTTGATTGTGTATCTGGTTCTGTAGTATTTAGCAATGAATTACATAAAGAAAACTTTGAATCCGTATTTCTGATGACATGTTTAGATATGTTCACATCTACTCCATTAATTAAAAAAGATGAAACTGGTAAAGATGGAAATCAGTTAATCGATTTTGAGGCAAGTTTTGAATATTGCAAAAAAAATAAGATTCTTGAACAAATTGAAAATAAAGTTGGTATCGACTATTTGAATAAACTATATGATGATTGCCTTGAAACTATTGAATTTAAAAAAGAACAAGCTATTGCTATGTCCTCTCCCCTGTCTGCCTTACTAACTTCAATTAAAACAGCAGTAGATAATATGGATATGAGTAAAGCAAAAGACATTCTTGAAATGGCAAGCAAGATGAATAATGCAGGTTTGAATGATAGTGGTAAAATTATTGATGCTATTGTAAAGAATGCTAATGATAAGAAAGATGTGAAGTAATGGCAGACTTTACTTCGTTAGAGGCTTTAAGTAAATATCTCAATACAAGCGCAGGTCAATCAATGGTTATGTCTAATGGGTTATCAATTGAAGAAATGCTAAAGCAAGAAGCAAATCGTTTAATGGAATGCATTCAACGAAGATTAGACTCTTATTATTCCGATTATTCTCCTGTAATGTATGAACGCACATATGGATTACAAAACTCAATGAGTGTTTCGGATTTTATTTCAGTAAATATTGTGAATGGCACAGCTTCTATAACTATCGACTTTGATGAAGCAAATATTCAAGCAAAATCACTTTTTGGTTCTGAATGGGATGATTATAACAAAGTTGAATTAATTAATAATGGTTGGCAAGTTAGAGATGGACTTTGGTTTTCTGATGTGGAACATTTTGGGAAATTCAGCGGCAGTCATTTCATTGAAAATGGAATCGCGGACTATTCGGCAGATAATCCATATAATCTAAAAATTGAATTACAAGGATTTCATAGTTAAAATCAAATAGTTCTTCTATAATATAAGGTAAGGAGATTAAAATGACTGGTACGTATTGCAATATTTGTGGTAAAAAATTCAAAGAAATGGATTTCCAGTCTGGTGGATATATTCATGATGACGCAACTGATTCAGAAGATTTTGATTTATGTCCAGATTGTTTTGAAAAAGTATTAGTTGTACTTACGAAACATTGTAAGATTCAGCCATTTCAAGATGTTAGAGAATATGAGACATCAGATGATAGTAGTGATTTTGATTTTGACGGTGAATTAAATAAATAAAGGACGGGATGTGTTGACTTTTAATGTCAAAAACAAAAAATAAGATTCGTGTTTCTTTTGTTGGTATGAATGCGGAGGATGTCACAGGCTCTATGACTTTAATTGAATTTGGTGAAAGAAAGATTTTAATTGAAACAGGTTTATTTCAAAGTGAAAATCTACTTAAAAATTATCAGATTAATAATCGTAGATTACCATTCAAACCTTCTGAAATTGATACGATATTTATAGGACACGCACATATAGATCACATAGGGATACTTGCAAGATTATATGCACAAGGTTGTCATGCTAAGATTATTGTGCCAAATGGGATTCCTGCTTTGTTTAAATTAATGGCAGAAGATTCTGCTTACATATTTGAAAAAGATATTGAAACAATTAAACGTAGATATAATAAAGATATATTTCCTATCTATACTGAATCTGATATAGGTACTACTCTTCCCTGTTTTCAAGAATATAATTATCATGAAAAGATTGATTTAGATGATGATGTTTCATTCAGATTTATTCCAAGTGGTCATATTATTTGTGCGGCTCAAATTGAGTTATGGATTAAGTGTAATAATCATACGTCAAAGATTGCGTATACAAGTGATTTAGGGAATATAGAAATTCTAAAACATTATGTTGTACCATTTGAACCTATTGAAAAATGTAATATATTAATTGGAGAAAGTACTTACAGCGATAAATCACGTTCTGTAACAATGAAAGATCGGGAAAAAGATTTAGAGAAAATCCATGCAGTTATAGACACTGTATGCTGTGATAATAAGCATAAAGTACTAATTCCTGTATTTGCACTTGATAGAGTTCAAAATATTCTAACTATTCTATATGATATGTTTCATGAAGATAAGGATTTTCATGTTCCAATTATTGTAGACTCCCCTCTTGCTTGTAAAGTAACAAGACTATATGAGCAATTACTAGATAGTGAAGAACTTGATAAATATCATGATGTTTTGAATTGGAATAATATAAAATTTATTGAAGAATATGAGAATAGCAAAGTATATCAAGAAAGTAAAGAACCAGTAGTTGTACTTGCTTGTTCAGGCTTCATGAGTGCAGGAAGATCAAGACAATGGGCAAAAGTATTGCTTCCAGATAGTATGTCACATATTCTCTTTGTTGGTTATAGTTCAGAAGGTAGTTTGAGTTATAAGATTAAGAAAGGTAAAGTAACTAAAACAATTTCTATTGATGGGAAAGCATATCCTAATAGGTGTAATGTAACATCGCTTCTCAGTTTTAGTTCTCATATGCAACATAATGAATTACTTAAATATTATTCAGATGTTAATTGTGAAAAGGTTGCCTTAGTTCATGGCGAATTTAAAGCTAAGTGTGAATTTGCAAAAGAACTTCAAGAAGAAATAAGTAAAAAGAACAAAACGTCAAAAGTAATTGCTGTAAATCGTTCCACTGAAATACTTTTATAAATAAAAAGGTGGTGTAAATATTATGACTTCTATTAAAGTAAAAATAGGTACGTTTCCGTCAATCAATTTTCAGAATAAACTCGTAAATCTCTTTACTTCTTTAGAAAGTACAGTTTATGTTGAAGGTGAGTTTGATTCTCGAAGAGTATCAGGAAAAAGTTTATTAGGATTATTGAGTCTTGGGCTTAGACAATTTCAATATATTTGCATCACCATATATGGAAATAATGCAGAGAACGATGCTAAATATATTGAGCAAACAATTAAATTACTATAGAACATCTCTTTGGTGAGATGTGATAAAAGCAGTAATTTATGATGGTTTTTAATTCTATAAGTATATTATAATGGAGGTTTCTGTAATGGAGCCTCCCCTATTTTATTAAAATAAATAAATCTAAAACATATAATGAAGTAGTCAGTTAATGACTATTTCTCTATGTGTTTTAAAATATATAATAAAAATATAAAATGGAATATAAACAAAGAATTTAGAGAGTGATAACCACTCTCTTTTTATTATGTGAAGAAAGGGTGGTTAATACATATGGCAGATACGCCTAAAATCCTAATCACAGCTCAATTAAATAAAGCTGTTTCTTTATCAAATATCACAAAAGATTTGAAGGATATTGAGAAACAAATTCCTGCATTAAATTTAGCTGTGAATATTAATGGAAACGCAATTAAAACTCAATTAAGTAGTATTTCATCTCAATTTAAAACAGAAAAAATTGATTTTGGTGCAAATATCGATACAACTAAAATTACTAAATATGGCAGTACAATTAAAGAAGTTTCTGATAAAGTAGCATTATTAGCACAAAAAATGCAATTGTTACAAGCACAAGCTGAAAAAGCTGGCATTGAATTAAATCAAACAAAATTAGATAATTTTACTAATGCTCTTAATAATTTTAAACTTCCAGAAGCAACAGTATATTTAAAAGAAATAAGAAACGAATATTCTTTATTAAATACTGAAATGTCTAAATCTTTACCACAGACAGCTATTGAAAATCTTAATAATAAGATAGTTAATATGTCTACTGGAATTACTACATTGGAAAACCGATTTAAGTCATTGGGTAATTCACAATTTATACCTAAAGATTTAGATTCTCAAATTTCAAATCTTAGAAATCAGTTATCTAATATTAATAATATAGATAAACCAGAAGAAAAAATTCAAGCTTATAATCAGTTAGTTCAGTCTGTTCAAAAGTTAAACAACGCTTATAAAACAACTGCACAAGAAACTAGATTATTAAATCAAGATAATAATCTTACTGTTGACAAAATTAAATTTCTTAATAGTATTGATGCTTGGTCTACAAAAAATAGTAAAGCATTAAAAATGGTTGGTACTGATCTTGATATAATTAAGTCAAAAGTAAATGATACTGATAGGGCAACACTTACTAATCTTCAAAAACAATTTCGTTCTGTTGTAAAAGAGGCAGAAGCAGCAGGTAAAACGGGACGATCATTTTCTGATGAAATTAAAAACGATCTTGGGAAAGTATTTCAATGGTTTGGTGCTAGTACAATTATATTTGGATCAATAGCAAAAATTAGAGATGTGGTTTCTACGATTGAAGATTTGAATAAAGCCGCAACTGATCTTCAGATGGTAACAGGTGGTAATTCTCAACAAACGGCACAATTACTTACACAATATAATCAATTAGCTACACAAATTGGTGCTACTACTACCGAAGTTGCTAGTTCTGCTGGGGAATGGCTACGACAGGGAAAATCAATAGCAGATACTAATACTCTTATTAAAGATAGTATGGTGCTTTCTAAAGTTGCAAATCTTGATAGTGCAGAAAGCACACAATATTTAACCTCGGCAATGAAGGGAAACCATAAATATTCCCTTTGTGTACAGAAATGTGCATAAAAGTACGCATTTAATTGCAGGTAATAGGTAAAGCCTCACACCACAATATATTTGAAAATTTATATGATGGGACGAAAGTAGAAAAAACGTGAGGATGACATAAGGTCAAAAGCCTAAGTGTTGTAAAAATCCTTGTTCATGCAGCAAAGCTCCTAAGTCAAAATGATATGGAGAATGTTCAACGACTATCCCTTGGCGAGTGAAATCGCAATAGGAGTACGGCTCAAGCAAATGGAGTGGGTGAAATTCCCTTAAATGGAAAAGGTGCGCCCCAAACAGGTAATGCTGTGGGTGAAGAAATAGTCTATTCTTATATGAAAGTATAAGTGATTGTTAATTAATACCGTTTGAGAAGTGATTAATCTCAAAAATAAAATAGGAATTTAATAAAATAATAGGTGATAAAGTGAGTAATATAAAATATTCTCAAGATTCTGTTGAAAAAATTTTTATGGAACATGGATTAATACTTAAAGATACTTATAAAAATAATAAAATTTCGTTGTATTGTGTAGATAGTAATGGTTATGAATATTTACAATCATTAGGAAATTTATTAAATGATAAAGGTCATTGCAAAATACATAAAGGGAATCCATATTCAATTAATAATATAAATAGGTATTTGAAGGAAATTGACTCTACTTTGGTGCTATTAGAAGATAAATATTTAAATTCAAATACGGATATGAAATTTAGATGTGAGTGTGGAAAAGAATTCTCAACAACATGGAATAATATTATGCAAGGGAAAAGATATTGCAATTTTTGTGCAAAGAGTAAAAGATTTGATAATTATAGAGATTATACAAAAGAAATAAAAGAATATTGTATATCAATGGGTTATACATTAATTACGCCTTACATTCATAGATGTTTTGATACATTTGAATATATTTGTAATAAACATAAAGATAAAGGCATACAGCATTCATATTATGATTTAATGATAAATTCTCATAGCGGATGTAAGTTTTGTGGCATAGAATCAATGGGTAATTTACATAGATTAGATGAATCTATGTTAAAAACTGCAACGGAAAAAGTTGGATTTATTTATATTGGATATGATTATGACAATAAAGATAGTAAATATAAAAAAGTTAATATTCATTATATCTGTCCAAATCATATTAGTAAAGGAATACAAACAATCAAATATAATAATCTATTAAGAAGTAATGGAAAATGTCAATATTGTATTGGTAAAAATAGAACAAAAGAAGATTTACAAATAGAACTCGATAAGTTAAATGATTCTGTAGAAATTTTAGAATACGATGATTATAGTTCTCCAATATTAGCCAAGTGTAAAATTTGTGGGCATGAATGGAAAACAACGGGAGTTAATTTAACGCAAGGTCACAGATGTCCATTTTGTTCTAAATCAAATTTTGAAATTGAAGTATCAAAGGTATTAAATAAATGGAAGTATAGATTTGAGTCAGAATATGTATTTGACAACTGTAGAGATGTTCTTCCATTACCATTTGATTTTTATTTAAGCGATTATAATGTTTTAATTGAAGCTGATGGAGAACATCATTATATTCCAATTAAAAGAGGTTCTATGACAAAAGAAGAAATAATTGAGAACTTTAACAAAATAAAATTTCATGATGAAATTAAAGATAAATATTGTAAAGAAAATAGTATTTATCTTATTAGAATTCCATATTGGGAACGAGATAATTTAGAATATTTTTTATGGGATGAATTTGTCAAAATAGGTTTAATAAAAGAAATAGCGGTTTAATCATCCGCTTAATTAACAATCAATAAGAACTTGCAATTCTTGTCAATATTAAAGATATAAAGTTGAAGCAAAGGATGCTTTAAGTATTGTTGACAAACTTAATGCGGTTGACCTTGTATCAGCAACAAGTGCAGGTGGATTAGCAGAAGCCATGTCTCGTGTCTCTTCAATGGCATCTCTTGCTGGTGTATCAATGGATAAGCTTCTTGGATATCTTGCGACTGTAGGTGAAGTTACACAAAAGGATATGTCATCTGTAGGTGAATCCTTCCAAACGATTTTTTCCAGACTTGGAAATGTAAAGGCTGGTAAATTTGTTTCAGATGACGGTGAAGCACTCAACGATGTTGAAAAAGTTTTAGATAAATTAGGAATAAAATTAAGAGATAGTAAAAATTCATTTAGAGATTTTGGTAGCGTATTAGATGAAATTGGTTCTAAGTGGACTAAATTTTCAGAAGTAGAACAAAATGCAATTGGTACTGCGGTAGCTGGCACAAGAAATAGGGAAAATTTCTTAGTACTCATGCAGAATTACAGTAAAGCTACAAAATATGCAACAACAGCACAAGAATCTAATGGTTCAGCAATGAAAAAAATGGAAGTTTATGAAAACTCTATTGAAGCAGCGACAAAACGTGCAACTGCGGCATGGGAATCATTTTCATCTTCTGTTTTAAATAGTGACTTAATAAAATTCTTTATTAATTTAGGAGCAGATGCAGGAAACGCATTAACTGCAATTAATAAACAATTTGGTGCTCTTCCCACTCTTATTGGTGTAGCAACCGCTGCGCTAAGTGGTTTCCAAAATGTAGGCGTATTCAAAACAACTGAAAATTCAGATAATTTCTCTGGTTTGTCGATTAAAACTGGTTCACAGATAAAAACACAAGCACAAAAAGAATTAGCAAATCAATTAATAACTGATACTCAAGCATTAACAAAATATCAAGAAGGTCTAACTAATCTTGATAAAGCAACTGCTACGTCTGCTGATTATACTAATTTATTAAATACAACTATGAAAGGAACGAGTCAAACAGCTCAGACTTATGCAGGTGTTATTAAAAATGGTGAAGGTACAGCAGAAATTTATGCTACTTCTCAAAAAACTGCGGCATTAGAAACAGAAAGTGTTGGAATAGCATCTAAAGTAGCCGCATTTGGTGTTAAAGCATTAAGTGTAGCAATGAATGTTGGCATTATGCTCGCTGTAAGTCTTGCTATCCAAGCAGTTACTACAGGTATTGAGAAACTTGTAAACGCCCAACAAAATGCAATTGATAAGGCTAATGAATTAACTTCTACATATAATTCAAATAAAGAATCGATCAATTCTAATATTTCTACACTTGAAGGTTTACAATCAAAATATAATGAACTATCAAAAGGTGTAGATAAATATGGTAATAATGTAGCTTTATCAACAGATGAATATAAAGAGTATAAGTCAATTGTTGAACAAGTAGTAGGTATTTCGCCTTCTTTACAGACAGGATATGATAAAGAAGGAAAAGCCATAGCAAATAATAATGGACTAATTGAAAAAGCTATTGAACTAGAAAACGAGAAAATTCGAATAGAAAAAGATAAGCTGGTTTCTAGTGATAATTTATGGACAAAAGCACAAGGTTCTATTGGTGATTATAATAAACAATTAGATACAGTTAATCAAAAGATGAGTAAACTAGGAACGGATATTTCTAGTAATTTGTCATTTGGTGTGCAAAATTCAACAGATAAATATAAAGAATTCTTGTCTATATTTAATCTGGATGATTCAAAGTTAGATAAACAACATTTATATAATCAGCAAGGATATATTACTCAGCTATTACGAGATACTAATAATTTAAAAAAAGTAGCTGATGTTTTAAAAGAAAATCCGTTATTATTAAGTCAATATATTAATGTAGATGGAATTGAAAAGGTTAGAAATGGTTTAACCGAATATACCCAGTCTTTATCTGAACTTGATTCAAAGTCTAAAGAATTAAACTCAACATTACAGATTGTACCTGAAACTTTAACTTCTTATGATAAACTTAATGATTTTCAAAAAAATTTTTTAACTGATTACATTAATAGTTTTAATATTACTGCAACCACTACTCAAGACGATGTAGATAAAATGAAACAGTCAATTAAAGATATGACTGATTCTCTCGCTAATAATTCAGAAGCTAAAAATGCAATTAATCAACTATTTAGTATTGACAAAACAAAATTATCTGCTTCTGATTATGAATCACAAGTTAATAATTTAATTAATGAAATTGCTAAAATTTTAAAACTTGATGCAAATAAGTTAAAGATAACTCTTGGATTTGATATTTCAGACAAAGATATTAAAACAATGCTATCGGATTTAAAGAGTAAAGTTAAACCAGAAACAGAATCTTTTATTAAAGGTTTATCTGTTGATGATTTAAAAATAGCATACAAAGTTGAGAATATTGGAAGTATGTCTCCATCAGAACTAGCTAATGCAATTAATAAAATTAAAGCCGCTACTGACAAAGCATCAGATTCTACTGATAAATTAGCTGATTCAATGAAGAAGATTCAAGACTATGCTTCTGTTTTTGAATCTGCAAAAAAAGATATATCTGATTATGGAATTATTTCAATAGAAACACTTCAAAAAATAGTTGATAAATATCCAGAACTTGAAACAGTAGTTGCACAATATCAAGCTGGTTTAATATCAACATCTGGTTTAATGTCTGTTTTGCAAGGAAAATATCAAGAAGATGTAGATGCTTATAAAAGATCATTAGTTGATAAATTGTCTAATAACGATAGTTTTTATACTCAAACTATTTTAAAGAATTCTCAATTTGTTAATAAATTTAGAGAATTATATGGTGTTGATTTAACCAACTATAAAAATTTAGCACAAGCAAAATCTGATGTAGATAATAAGTTATTAAAGAATTTAATTGAAAATTGGTCAAAATTTTATAATGCTCAAACTGATACATTTACTGAAGATTATGCAAAACTAGGAATGGCATCTATAACAAGTCCTGATGCGGCAAAAGAAATTCAAGAAATTGAAAGTCAAGTAAATAAGTACCGAAAAGCAAAACAAGACCTTGAAAATATTAGTTTAAAAGGAGTTAGTTTTAAAACATCCAATAGTCTAAGTACTGGTGCTAAAAATCAAAAATCCACAGCTAAGTCAACAAAAGATTCAGCAAAATCGGCAGAGGATGCTCTAAAAAAGCAGTATGAACTTGAGTTAAAACAAATTGAGACTAATAAGGAACTTGGTAAATATGATAAAGACCGTATGTCTTATTATAGTGCTCTTAATTCTTTACAAAACAAATATGCTAAAACTAAATTGGATCAAGAATCCAAACTAGAATTACAGAAAAAAGTTCATGAAGCATTAAAAGATTATGAACAAAGTAATTATGATTTATCATTGAAAGAGCTTGATACTAGATTAGCATTGGGGAAGGTACAAGAAAATTCTAAAGATCATCTTCAAAATCTATTAGAAATTCAAAGAAATCTTAATTCTAGTACAATGACTTTAGCCAATACTGAAGAAAATCGTTTAGATATTGCAAAGAAGATTTATGATGTTCAAAAGGCAATGCGTGAGCATGACAAATCCAGTATAGATAGTTTAATGTCTGAAGCTACTTCTATGCTTAAACAGCAATATGATGCTGAAAAAGAAAGGCATCAAAAGAAACTTGATAATATTAAGTCTGAATATGAAGCAGAGAAAGATGCTTTAGAAAAGGAACTTGATGCTATTAAGGAAAAGATTAAGCTACAAGAAGAAGCATTGCAAAAACAAAAGGATGAACGAGATCATAATGAAAACCAAGCCGAAAAAGAAAAAGCAGTATCAGACCTAAAATCCCAAATTGCCATTATAGATACTGATAAATCTGATGCAGGAATAAAGCAAAAACTTGAATTGCAAGATAAATTAGCTACTGCTCAAAAAGAATTAGATGATTTTCAATTTGATTATTCTATAGATCAACAAAAGCAAGCGTTAGAAGATGCTGAATCTAATTATGAAAAACAGTATAAAGCCAAAGAAGATCAATTAGAAAAAGAAGAAAAAGCAAAAGAAGCTAAACTACAAAAAGAGATTGATGCAGTTGAAAAAGAAGCAAGTAATGAAGTTAATGTTCGTAAGAAAGCAATGGATTTAATTAATAGTAAATCTCAAACTTTTTATAATGATTTGATGGCTTACAATGCTACCTATTCTGACAAAACCACAAATGAGATAAAAAATTTGTGGGACTCCGCATATGATTCTCTTTCACACTATGGAACGGCTCAAATAGATGTGCTTGCAACGCTTGAAAAACTTACTTCTAAAATGTCTGCTTATTCTGCGGCAACTAAAGCTACACGGAACACAGGTAGTATATCTAATGATAATACTTATACGGTTAAAAAAGGTGATACATTAAGTAAAATAGCTGATTGGTTTGGAATTTCATTAAGCGATCTTGTGTCAGCTAATAGCAATATTAAAAGTGTTAAAGTTGGTCAGAAAGTCAAAATTCCAACTTACGCTACTGGTATTGATAAAATCCTTTATGATCAGATAGCAAATGTTGATGATGGCTTAGGCAAAGAACTCATTATTCATGCACCAAGTAAAGGTAGATTAACAAGTTTGGAATATGGTTCTACTGTATATGATGCAAGTGCTACTAAGAATATTTTAGATTCATTAGCAATGAATTCACAGTCAATTATGGCATCGCAGTTAAGTGCAATACAATCAAACCTTAGTTTTGTAACACCAAATAAGTCTTCTGAAACTTATAAAATTGAGATTCCTATTAGTATTCAAGGTAATGCTGATGCTGTTGCGTTAAATCAGTTAAGAAAAGATATCCCAGACTTGGTTTATAAAGCTATCAACAAGGCAAATAGCGGAACAAGTCCTTCAATATGGAAACAATAATAGATAAGAGTGACTATTAAGTTAGTCACTCTTATTTCATTAATTTAGAAAATAAGAAGGTGATTTTACATATGTCAATATCAGGTTGCCCGTTTAAATATGACGGAATTATGTCAACACAATATGGATTAATCATAACCAATATAGATACAGATTCAAAGAAAACAAAGATTGATGGTAAGAAAACCTATACGACAATAAATCTTCCTTCAAATAATAAATTTTATATGATGGGTAGACAAATTAAAGAACCATTGACTTTTGATATAGAAATTACAAAGAGTGAAAGTAATACAGCATTAAGTGACTTACAACAAAGAAATATCGTTAAATGGCTTTTTGACCGTGTAGGATATCATAAGTTTGAAATTATGAATAAAGATTATGCAGGTTTATATTTTAACTGCTATTTTACTGATGAAGAATCTTTGAACTATGGAGTAGGTTGTATTGGTTATAAATTTACGGTAGTATGTGATGCTTCATGGGCATGGGAAAACCCAAAAACATATACATATTCTTTTACGACTCTTCCCTTTACTATAAATTTTATTAACAATTCAGATTATGAAGATTATTTGTATCCTCAAAGTGTTGTAATTACTTGTGGTACTACTGGTGGAACAATTTCAATAACTAATAAAGATGATAACAATAAAGTGGTTCAATTTACAGGACTTGTTGCAAATGAAGTTATTACTATAACAGATTTAGGACAAATATCATCTTCTATTGGAAATTCAAGAATTAACAATTGGAACGGTAATAGATTCAAATTCAGAAATAAAGATAATCATCTTTATGTTGAGGGAGATGTAAAAACAATTCAAATAGCATATCAGAATGTTAGGAGGGTTAGTTATTGAATATTGATTTTGATTATTGGAATCGAGCGGAAGACCCAACTCTATTTCTTTGTAATCCAAATAATGATAGATTAGCATTGATTCCAATGTATGATAATTTGGTGATTAAACCAACTTTCAATGGCTTATCTGAAATATCATTAAACATTTATAAATACATTAAAGATAAAGACACTGGAATTATAGATTTAGATAGAGAATGTGATTGTTATAAATATATTGATGTGTATAGGCAAATTCATGTTAAGGATTTAGGATACTTTATTATTTGTTCATGTGAAGAAAATAATGACGGCATTAATCCTTATATAAATGTGACAGCTAATTCATGTGAAATTGAATTGAATAATGCAGGATTAAATATTGCGGATGGAACATATCAATTTTATGATTCCTCTACCCCATCTAATACAATCTTGGGGAAGATACTGAATTTATGTCCAGCATGGAAAGTTGGAAATATTTCAAGTGAAGTTTCTTTGAGATATCGTACATTTACAGACTTGAATCAAAATGTTTATACTTTTATGTCTGGAGATATGAGTAATGCATTTGAATGTATTGCTGATTTCGATATTGAAAATAGAATAATTAATATTTTAGATTCAAATACAGAAATACCTGATACTGATATTTTACTTACCTTTGATAATGTTATAAAGGATGCAAAAGTAAGTAAATCATCTGATAATGTTGTAACCGCTTTACAAGTATTAGGTTCAGATGGACTTGAAATAAGAAATGCAAACCCATTAGGAACAAATGTGATTTATAGATTTGATTATTATAAATATAATGAAAATTCTAAATGGATGTCTCAAGAATTGACAAATGCAGTAAACACATGGGAGAAGAAAATTTCAGATAGTCAGTCAGCATATGATAGTTTAATATCTCAAATTATAACAGCAAATGCAGAACTTTCAAATTTAGATGGTCAACTATCTGATTTGAAAACAGCTAGAGATTCAGCAAAACAAGTTGATGCAGCCGCTATAAATCAATCTGATTATGCTACTGCTCATGCTAATCTTTTGGCAAAACAGGCGTTGTTTGATGCAAAACAAGCGGAAGTCAATAATAAACAAACTCAGATAAATGATTTAAATACTCAATTAAGTAATTTACAATCAAGTCTTTCTATAACGAACAATTTTACAGTGAGCCAATATGTTGAATTAAGTCAGTATATCCATCGATCAGATTATAGAGATGAGAATATTACAGTGACTAATTCAATGACATATGAACAGAAACAAGATCAGATTAAACTACTTTATAATAAAGGAATACAAATTCTTGAAGAACGTGCTCAACCTACATTAACAATTACTTTTGATTGTAATAACTTTTTATTTATTCCAGAATTTGATGCGTTTAGAAATCAATTTGATTTAGGTAAAAAAATTCATGTAGAATTAGAACCTAATAATATTGTTAGTATGGCGGTGCTTCAATATGAATTAGATTTTGAGTCAAAAGACTTAAAAATTACTGTAAGTAACAGATTGAAATTACATGATAATTATAATCAAGTAAAAGATTTAAATGCACAAGTCTCTGCAACAGCAAGTACATTAACTTATGGAAAAGATACTTACAGTTATCCAATGAGAAGTGGTATTCTTGATAAGCTTGATGCGGCTTCAAAAGCGGCTCTAAATATAACAAATAACCCATTAATCACAGCAGATGGACAACATGCAGTATTTGACGATACAGGTTATCATGGTTTTAGAATTGATCCAAATACAGGCGTATACAATCCAAAGCAGATGCAGATAACTAATAATGTAATAAGATTCACAACAGATAATTGGACTACAATCAAAGCGGCATTTGGTGAGTTTACGCTTAGTAATGGTACTGTTGTTTATGGACTAAATGCTGATACTATTGTGGCTGGTACTATTGATGCTACTACTGTTAATGTTACAAATATCAATGCGACAAATATTACCACTGGTGAATTTAATGCTGATTTAATTAAAACTGGTAAAATTGAATCTACAAATGGTGATTATTCTCTTGATATGGATACTGGTGAAGTTAATATGAAAAGGGGAAATTTTGCAGGTAGTGTATCATGGGATTCAGGTAGTTATATTAAAAAAGATGGTGATAGTTTACTTATTAATAATGGACAAACAATGCAATTAACTTCTATAAATAGTGATATAAATATTATTGCTGAAAATGGACAAATTGCTTTAGATGCAAGTTCAACTGGAAAAGTTGGAGTTATAGGTAAATTTTATTTAAATGGATATAGAGGTTATACGGGTAATGCAGGAATTAAATATTCAAATGGTACAGATCGAACTTGGCGTTTTGAGGACGGAATTTTAATGGATAATGATGCATAAAAATGAGCAGATAATAATAAAATCATCTGCTCATTTTTAATTTTATGAAATTTTTCTTTCAGAACCTGTTACTCTTAAATATTGTCCATCTTTTAAAATCACTGTAATTTTGTGATCAAACTTATCCAATAATATAATACTTGCAATGGAATTAGTATTATCTGAATCTATTTCATAATATAAAGATTTTTGTCCTTCTAGAGGTTCTAATGAATATACTCCTGCTGGAATATCTGTCCCAACTTTGTATAATCCATTTGGTAATGTTTTCTCAAATGCGAATGCTTGTATACCAATAAATAATACAGTTAGAATTGATAATGTTAAAATCAAACTAAATATTTTAATTAATTTTTTCATAAAAATATCTCCTAAATTTGTTAATTTTATAGTACTACTAATATTCCATGATGTCAATAATTTAATTTATGTTTTAGTAATCCATTGATATCATCTCCTTTTTTTATATTATATCACTGATATTGTATATTGTCAACAGTATATATTGTAAAACCTATATATTTATGATATTATATTTTAAAGGATAGGTGATACTATGATATTACAAATAGATGAAATACTTAGACAAAAAAATAAAACAAGATATTGGTTATCAAAACAAATAAATGTAACATATCCAAATATAGTAAAACTTTGTAATAATGAAACTAATTCAATAAAATTCGATATTCTTGAAAGAATATGTAAAACTTTAGTATGTACACCAAACGATATATTAATACTAAATTAAGGAGGAAAACATGAATGTAATTTGTGAACAAAATAAAATAAGTAATACATCTGAAATTTCTTATTGGAAAATAGGACTAGAAAATTGGCTTTCTCAAGTTGATGAAACTAATAATTTAGTCATTATAAATTATGGTGGAAATTTTGAAGGGAATTGGCAAGATGCCGAAAATTTAAAATCTTTTGGTTTTTTAATTAAAGATAAAAATGGAAAAGAAATTAATTATGGATCATTTGATTTTTGTAGACTTAAAATTCCATATTCTAATTTAACTGATGTTTCAGAAATGTATTTTTGTTACGAAGATCAAAAAATAAAAATTACTGTATCATAATTAAAATAAGTAATAATATAAAATTAAGACCGACTACATTACATAGCCGGTCTTTTGTTATATAAAATTGAAAGTGAGGAAATAAATATTGATTAAGAAGTTTTTTAATTTAGGCAATTTTATTAAATTAGGAGGATTAGTTGCAATTCCATATTCTATTAAAACTATTGTAAATTACGAGTATATCAATCCAATTCATTTTGGAATATGTGGAGTTATATTAGGTGTTTTGCTTATTATTGAAGGATTTTTAATAAACAAATCAAAGAAACAAAAAGAGTAAAATAAATATATAATAAATACTTTCGTATAATTTTCCACCACACAAACACTTAAAAGGTTCATCTAATTATAGCTAGTACTATAATCAAAACTATCAGAGATCCAACAAATTCTGTTAAATTCTTCATCATGTATCACCTCCCAATACTCACTATATAGGGAGATGAGCAGTTAAGGAATCCCCTGCCCAAACGAGCGACCGTAACGATTTTTAAGTTTTTGTGTGGCTATCCTCAACCCTAACCCAATATCCATACCGTGTGATTAGGTACAATATTTATTATATGTCATTAAACCAAATAAATCAAGTTAATTCTTTAATATAATTAGAATTATAACAAATAAGGAATAACCTTTCAGTTATCCCCTACTATCTTATGTTTTGTAAATAAAATTAACCGATATTACAAGAATTAGCTGTGAATTTTGCATTGCTACCATATTCACTTTTTGTCATAGTAACAATAAAATTATTTCTAAGTGTTGCTCCATAAGAATTTTGTGCGTCCACCCATCCCATTACAGTATATGTGTTTCCTGATTTTGAAAATGAAACTCCTTCATCACCATAAGAAAAAGGAAATTTAGCGGATGAAGGAGATTCCAAGTTTGCTGTAACTACATCTTCTGCTAATGCCCAGCAAGCGCCTTTTTCATCATCTAGTACTGTCTCTGTTATATCTTGTGTTAGATTATTAGATGCAGAGTATTCTGACTCTGTATTATATTGGTTCGTATCATTATTATTGTCTTGACTTTGAATATCATTTGTCGAATAAGAATCGATATCATTAGAATTTGTATCTATAGAAGAAGTATAAGTAGATGAAATGTAATCATAATTGTTATATTTCTTAGATGCAGATTGATTATTTGTACAAGCACAAAATGATAGACAAATAGAAATTAAAACCAAACCGATTAATAATTTTTTCATTATATTTATTCCTTCTTTCCTTTAAGAATTATTATACCTTAAAAGATTAAATAAACGCAAGAAAATTTTTCCAAAGAAAGTATTGACATTTAACCTTTAACGTGTTAATATATTGATAAAGGAGATGAATGAATGTCAGATGTTCGTAAGGTATTTGTTACTACTGAAGTTGCAAAGAGATTTAATGTAACAACAGCCTATCTTATTAGACTTACAAAGAGTATGAATTTAAGTGATTCAGAATTTAGAGAAACATTAAAACATACTTATTTGTTTAGCGAAGAAGCTGTTTATAAATTGGCTTTGCATTTTAATGGTAACAAAAAAGAATAACACCCATGCCGTGTCCGTCAAAACATACATGAGTGTTATTGTACATAACCACCCACTAAACGTAGATGTTAAATTTATTATATCATTTATTATGTGGGAATGCAACTAGACGTTCAAAATTATTATGTCAAAGCAAGAAAATTTAATTATTAAAGATGTTGACTTCCAAGGGCAAAAATTAAAATCGGCACAAAACAAGCAAACGAAAAAGATTTATGTTGGGGTAAAATGGGTTTGTAATGGTATTGGGTTATCACAAGATCAAGGACGGTTACAAGTAAGAAATATTCAGAAGGATATAGTGTTACAAAGAGGGTGTGTTAAATTTGACACAGGGGTATTTGATGCTAATAATGAAACTTTAGCATTAGATATTGAATTTTTACCTTTATGGTTAGCTAAAATATCAATCACTCCAACTATGAAGAAAAATAATCCAATTCTAGTAAATAAACTCGTTGATTATCAACTAAAAGCTAAAGATGTTCTTGCTAAAGCATTTATTTATGGAGAGTTTGATTTGCCTACAGATTATAAGTCTGCTTTATCACAATTAATGTTGATGTGTGATAAGAATAATCAGCTTCAAATTGAGAATCGGAATCTTCAACCAAAAGCAGAACAGTTTGATACTTTTCTTCAATCGAAAGGTTATATTAGCTTAAATAAGACCGCTAAAGCATTAAAAGTTGGTCGTAATAAAATGATGGCATTCCTTCGTTCATTGTCTGTGTTATTTTTAGATGGTTATGATAATTTACCATATCAAAAATATATTACAGCAGGATATTTTATTATTGATTGTCATGTCGGTAGGGATGGAATGGTTCATGCGGTAACACGTGTATCTCCTAAAGGTGTTACATATATACATAAATTATATCAGAAATATGCTCCGTCTAACGAAAGGACGGTGGCATAACATGAAACTTATTAATTTTGACGAATCTACTCTCCCCTGTTTCAATGTTTCAAAATATGTTTTGGATTTCGATTCAATGGAATATGATGATGAAAGTATTATCATTCCATTTAAAAAGGATATCAACAATAATGATAAATTCAAACCGATTAAAGTGATTCTTGAAGATAGGCTAAAAGATTTCTATACGGATGAATTGTTTGATGATCTCATTGATGATGAATTTTCTTTGATAATTTGGAATACAGATAATGGTTATGTCTATAAAATTCAAATTGTAACAGATAATGCTTATACCAATTTGGAAATTGAAATAAACTATAGTGAATATCTTATTTTGAAATCAGTTATTGATAAAGCTTTCAAATGTCCTTATGATATTGACAATGCAAGAATTGATGTGATGAAGACATTTGCTGGCAAGATTCCAAGACAAGTATTGAATCAGTTGAAACTCGTAACAGATACATTGGAAGACAATAAATATCATTCAGCATGGATTACTAATGATTGTACAAGTAGTGTGTTTGCAAATATTAATGATGTATCTAAACCTGATTGTCCTGTGGAAATCGTAAAATTCGCTTGTTAGTTATAAAGACCAACTATCTATTTAGTTGGTCTTTTGCTATACCCAAATTTAAAATATTAAAGGAGAAAAATAATTAATGACAGAAAAAGAAATAGATCAGATTATTCAGACTTTAAATAATTCATTTATAGCCTTGCAGAATGTTGGAATTACAGCAACAGAACATAATCTTGATATGATGAAATTGGCACAAAATAATATTAAAGGAATAGTTGGATTCTTAAAAGAAAAAGAAGATGATATTGAGAAAAGTAAAAAGATAGATGATAAAAATAAATAATTATCATCAAACCTTTATTTTATAAGATAAATATGAAAGGAGTGAATCTTATTGAGTAATAGTGTCTATTCAGATTATTATATGAATGTTAGATTGGATAATTATCAAATTATTAAAGCTGTTCAAGGCGAAGTTAATACAAGATTAGTTACAATAAATTTTATGAATGATAATGTTCCTTATAATTTAGTTGGACTTTTTACAACAATTAATATGATTAAAAATGATGGGAATGTAATTTTTGATGATGGAACTATTATTGATCCAGTTAATGGAGTTGCACAATTTCTTATAACTAGTGAAATGTGTACTAATGCGGGAACTTTCGACGTTTTCTTTAAAATCTATGGATCGTCACCTCCTAGTGAGTTAAAAATTACAGGATTCCAATTAATTGTAGAACCTGCTAATAATGATGCAGGTATTATTTCATCGAATGAGTTCAATGCGCTACAAACATTAATTGGTCAAGTTCAACCTGCAATAAATAATCTTAATCAAACTATCGAAAATGCAAATCAACAAGTAGACACATTAATTACGAGTACTAATGAAGCAATAGATATTGCGGTAACGAACGCCAAAATTGCCACAATAAACGCACAAGATGCAGCAGATTTAGCTAATAGAACATCGGATATTTTGTATTCTTCTTTATACATAGATACAACAACAATGGAATTAGTTGAAAACTTATCTGAATTTTCAACAGGAACAGATTTTGATTTAACAGATGATGGAATTTTGGAGGTATCAATATAATGGCAACAAAAATTTTAGGAAAAGTAGCAATGATTCCTAAAGGTATATGGATAGCTAGTACATATAATAAATATGAATATGTGTATCATACAACATTAAATGCAACATATGTGGCATTAAAAGATGGGGTTACAAGTGAACCTAGTGATAATGGTGATGGTGTAAATTGGAGCATTCTTTGTAAAGGAATTGGAGTAACTACAGATAATAATTTTACTAATGCTTATAAAACAAAACTTGATACTGCATTATCTTCGACAAATAAAAATTTAGCAGATGGTTATGTGGGAATTGGTTCAGACGGAAATATTGATAATTCAGAATTTGTAAATATTAAAAATGATTTACAATCTCAATTTTTAAACGTATTATATCCTCCTATACCATTAGTATCAGCAAAAGGTGATGGCACGACGGATGACACAACTGCTTTAAAAAATTTATTTAACAATACAAACTATAACACATTTGTAATTCCAAACAAAGGTAATGATTATATTATTAATGGGGAAATAGACATCACAAGGAATAATATTACTATTGTTGGTTTTGGGAATCCTGTCATCAAATTAAAAGATAATGCAGTATCCATTCCAATTACGGTTTTAAATATTACTGGTCATTCTAATATAAATATAGAAGGAATTACCTTTGACGGGAATAGAACACATAATTATGATTTTGGATTACCAGATGCTAATGGTAATCAACCTAAAGGTCAAGGTGGTACATTACAATGTATTGTTTCCTTAACAAGTTGTACTGATTTTAATATAAAAAACAATATATTAAAAAATTCATGGGGAGGTGGAATATTTTTAAATGATTGTTCAAGCGGAAGTGTGAATGAGAATAAATTTATCGATTATAGAACTGTTGGAATTGCTTTAAGAAATTCTACTACAATTTTAGGATATCCGATGGACGTAATTATAAGTGGGAATATTTGTTCAGGTGGAGTTGTTGGTATACATAACATTTTTGGTTGTGAGTATTCAAAAGTTAACAATAATATTTGTACAAATAATAAAGACTTAAATGCATTTCCTTCTTTTGCATATAATGGAACTTACCCAAATGTATATCCTAATTCTGGAGGATTTATTGATTCTACAAATCCTTTATATGTCTCACCAGCGCAATTAGGTGATGGTGCAGGAATTGAATTTACTGGAGTTTTTGCGGATGTTAATGCTATTCCTAATAAATATAGTGAGATATATGGTAATATATGTAAAAATAATCAAGTCGGGATTCGATTAGAAGAAGAAACTCAATTTGTATCAGTTTGTGACAATCAATGTAATTTTAACGATACGTATGGGGTATTTGTATTTTCATCATTATTTAATAAAATAAATAATAATTTTTGCATCGGAAATTTAATGGATGGAATTCGTATTGAACAAAGCAGTGGTAAATTACTTCCTAATCATAATACAATTAATGGTAATCATAGTAATAAGAACGGAAGATTTGGAATTTGTTTGGTAGCATCTCAGGGGAATGTAATTTCTAGCAATAATTTGTCAGATAATAATACTGTTACATCTAATACTGCTGGTGGAATGGGATTGTTCCATTTAAATACAGTATATTGCAATAACAATATAATTAATTCAAATGAATTTATTTCTTATGAATCGAATGATAAATATGGAATTTACTCTGACGATTCCAATAATGCCAATAATATAGTCTCAAGCAATATTTTTGAAGGGCTAACAGTATCTCCACTAAATTTGAACAAAGCCAATAATACGATTAATGGAAATTTTGGTTATAAGACATCTGCGTATGGTCAAACAAAAATTACAGCAGGACAAACTTCGGTTGTTACCCCTCATGGATTACCTTTTGCTCCCAATAATGGTAATATATTTGTATGTCCTGTCACAAGTCCTCTGGGTAAATATTGGTATGTGAGTAGTGCTGATGAGACTAATTTCACAATAACTATTGATAGTGTAGCAGCAAGTGACATTTTTTTCAATTGGAATATTGCAGAAGACATGTAAATTCTTAGAAATCATTCGATTGATAAGATATACCATATATAGTAATTTAGTTTATTATATTATACTGTATATGGTATGCAAAAGTTAATAAATTTAAAGAGACTACTGTATTTTGGTAGTCTCTTATTATTTTAAAAGGAGATAATTAATTTTGAGTCTAAATATCATTCAAAAACCCAGTAAAAATTATAGTTCTCGTAATGGATATAAACCAGACATGATCGTGAACCACATTACTGCTGGAAATACTGCAAGCAGTGCTTTAAACTGGTTTCAAAGTCCAAACAATCAACAGTCTTCAGCTCATTTTGTAGTGGATAAAGACGGAACAATATATCAGTGTGTACCAATTGATAAAGCTGCATGGGCTCAAGGTACAAGTACTAATCCTAGTTCTAATATGTATTATGGTAAAAGCAAACTTTCATTAATACAGAGTCGTAAAACCAACTGTAATTATTATTCTATTGGGATAGAACATGTTAATGCGGGCGGCGGGGCACTTACTTCTTCTCAATTAAAATCCACAATTGAATTACATAAATATATTATTTCAGAAGTTAAACGGATATATGGTACTGATATACCTGTTGATAGAGATCACATTACAGGGCATTGTTTTGTAAATCCTATCACTAAACCATGTTGCCCCGGTAAAGATTTCCCATATGATCAAATTATATCTGGAATCAAAGGTTGTAATTCTAATCCTACTCCTACATACGTAAAAAGTGATACAACTGGTGATTTTACAATCTATAAAAATGAGAGTTACACTTTTAAGATATCCTCAGATGCAGAACCAAAGTTTCAAATTGGCACTCCAAATGTATTCAAAACAGAGTTAATTAACCGCATGGGCGATGACTATTACTATAGAATCACAGCTATTGGTTCTGAAGGTTCTGGTGCAGGTATATTTGTTAATGGCAAGAAGATTTGTGTAGTAAATATTAATGTTACAAATAATACACCTTATTCAGATACAACAGGTAATTTTGAAATCAAGAAAGGTAACTGCTATCAATTTAAAACTAATATGCCTATTATTTGTGGTAATGGCAATATATTTCAAAGTGTATTTCAAACTCGTTCTAATGGATATTATCTTACTAAGTTTAAAGCGGTAGGTAATATCGGTGATTCGGCAGGATTCTATCTTGACAATGATAAAAACGCCATTGCTGTAGCAAAGATTGTGTGATTATATGAAAAGGAAAAAAATTGAATTTTCAAAATTAGTAATAGGGATGTTAGTATCTACATTTTTTATAGTTTTGTTATTAGGTATTTATGTAGTAATTAGAATATTAATTGGGCATCCAGAATACTCGGTTCAAGCATTGATTGCTTTGTTTAGTTATGTTGGAGTTGTAAATGGGATTTCTATTCCATTTTATTTACAAAAATCAGAACATGAGAACATACATAAAAATCCAGATATTCAAACTATTGAACAGCTTAATCAGACAAATAATTTTGATTCTAATTTAGATCAAACAAATTCAAAATAAAAGAGAGGTAAATTTTTATGAATACAAATATTGATATTACAAGCATTGTAGTTGCTCTAATCGGTGTGTTAGGTACAGTTATTACTACATACCTTATTCCCTATTTTAAGTCTAAGACAACGACTACTCAGTGGGATAATATTATGGCTTGGGCTAAAGCAGGTGTAGGATGCGCTGAAATCCTCTACAATGGCGTTGGAAAGGGCAAGGAGAAGCGTGAATATGTAGAGAAGTACATTTTAGATATGTGCTCTAAAGCGGGTGTAAAGGTCAATAGCGATGAAGTAAGAGTTGCTATTGAAAATGCATGGAAATCTCTGGGATTAGATAATAAAACCATAGAAGATACTAGAAATGCAAAATAACCAATCACCGTTCAGGTGAAATTTAAAAGATTGGAATGGTGATGAATGAATTATGAGAGCGAGTGATATTACTTCATGGATTAGTGTTTATGGTTTGGCAACGGTTATTGTTATTATATTGCTTGTATTTTTAATAAAGTATATACCTAAATTTTATGATCAATATATCATTAATAAAAAAAGAGAACAAGATCAAATGGACAGGTTATTAAATATGCAAGCAGAACAAACCAAATCTGTAACCGCTGCACTGGAAAGAAGTAATGTAGTTATAGAGTCCAATACAAGAGTTGTCGAATTAAATGCACAAACAAATGCAGGTACACAACAAGCGCTTATAAAATGCACGGATGCTTTAGGTGAATTATCTAATAAAATTGAAAAAAATAGTGATTTAAATCAAAAGGTTTATAATGAAGTATTACTTTTACAAAATAATGTGCAAGATATAAAAGAAAAAGTATCTTAATATTATTAATGATGGGGCAGGTGAGATTAATGTCAATATCTCTTCTGCCCTATTTTTTACGTTTTTCTATTGATTTTTGATATTAAAGTGTTATACTTTAAATGGAAGTCTGGCTTGGATCACCATTCTTGTCTATCTTCCATTTACCACATACTAGAAATGGTGTGTGGTATTTTTTACTGTTAATATGGTTCTATTTTGAGACATGGCACCAGTGGCAGGT